>Ga0180007_10001506_pt1 | contig 31462 bp, 22 predicted proteins | sample MM_PC_MetaG_FD_121122 | JGI IMG/M metagenome (GOLD analysis project Ga0180007, IMG submission 121122) | Groundwater microbial communities from the Aspo Hard Rock Laboratory (HRL) deep subsurface site, Sweden - MM_PC_MetaG | ecosystem: Environmental > Aquatic > Deep subsurface > Groundwater... | reverse complement strand
TCTCCTTTATCGTCATAATTATGACGATAAAGGAGAGAAAAGTCAAGCTCTTTTAGGGTGTAAACTTAATAATTCCAAATAAATATCGTTTTCATCGTCATAAATTTACGGGAAATTAGGATGCATTATGATGTTAAGAAATGAAGCTATTTTTCATTCATGGCCGACATTATTCAATTTCATGACAAAATAATCTGACTGTTTTGAGCCGGGAACGATAAATCCTCCATCTGCTGTTTCCAAAATATCATAGGCCATAATTTCCGGAGTCAAATCGTTGTTTTCAAACAAACTGCTCCACTGCTCAGAGTACATTTTACTGATTTTCAAGATGTAGCATCCGATATATTCACCGTTAAAAATTGCATGGTTGCCAGCTAAAACATACCCGTTGTCTTCGGTCTGCTTGACGCCCATAATATAAATATCCAAAAACTCTTTTTTCCAGGTAGAATATCCCTTTTTTGAGAGTTTTGTGGTAAATGTTCCTGCTGGAAATCCTTGATCATCTCCCATGAGGGCGCTGAAGAAAAAACCGCCATCCGATGTTTCATCCAATGATAAAAGAGGACCACCAAGAAAGCTGGTATTAGGAGGATTTATCGCTCTTCCCCACTGGGCCACGCCGTTTTGATTTAATTTTGTTAACAGAAGTTGCTGATCCCGTGAACCTGAAATCAAAAATCCAAGATCGCTTGTCTGCATGATCCATTGGATTTGACTGTATTCCGAAAGACTGTATGTATTTTCCCAGAGCATCTGGCCCTGGTTATCAAACATCTCAACGATTGTTTGGGTATTATCCGCTCCGGCGATGGCAAGACCATTGTCAGCGGTCAAGCAGATGGCTGAAATGCTGTTCAATGACAGCGTAGAAATAAAAAATGCCCCTGTTTCAACACCATATGTATCCAGACTAATGAGCCTTACCCCGGATTCATCATGGGGAATGATGGCAACTAAAAACCCTAGGGCTGTTTCATTGATGCTGTAAGTTATGCGGGGTATGATAACATCTGTTTTCCCCGAATAGACCTTGGACCATTCTTCATTGCCAGATGAATCAACTTTTAAAATGGCAATGACGTCCCCAAAAGCACCGGAGGTCAAAGAACCTCCGTCCTTTGTTTCAATCACAAAATCCCCTTGCATCCTGTCGGCCTGACCATCAAACGCGTAGGCACGATCCCAGGTCACAATGCTTTCATCTTCCACGATATCGCAGGATATCATTGTAAACACATTAAAAATCATAATAACAAGACAAGTGAAGGTTGTTTTATTGATCGTTTTAAACATGTGGCGTCTCCTTTCATGATCGTTAAAATAATATGCAATCAAACCGGACAGACCTTGGGCACCCTGATCCATGTCATTTTTTTTATTGGAATTTTCATGTAAAAAAATATTCGATAAAAAAACAGGCCTCAGGGCCATCTCTTCCAACCGATCGAAAAAAAAAATGACTGAGCATCTGAAACAGATAAACCTTGTTTATGGCGATGAATACTTATCAGTTTAATAGTCATGGCCGTTCTGATTGTCAAGACATAATTACTTGACAAAAAAAAGCGTCTCAAAGGAACACATGGGCCATGCAGGGTATCACCGGATAAGGTGTGCGGCTTGGATGCAAATCAATGGTTATTTAGAATTTCATTCATCCTGCAACTTTTTAGGAGTACATCACGATTGACTGCTATTTTTTCGCAGGATTAATTGGCTGTATGGAAGGTCCCCATGAGGTCTCATCGGGAAGGGACAAAAGATCAATGATCTGATCCCGGGTAAAGGCTTTGAGGAGATTGGGGTCATCTTCTCTGACCACACTGTCCATGAGGTTTTTCTTTTTTTCGATGATGGCGGAAATTTTTTCTTCAAGGGTTCCCAGGGTTACAAGCTTGAACACCTGAACACCCCGTTTCTGTCCAATGCGGTGAACCCGGTCTGTTGCCTGGTCTTCTTTGGCTGCGTTCCACCACCGGTCGTAATGGATCACCACGGATGCCGCCACCAGATCAATACCGGTGCCTCCGGCCAAAAGACTGCCCACAAACACACGGCAATCGGGTTCCTCGTTAAACCGACGGATCAGATCCCCCCTTTTTCGGCTGGCGCCGGTGAGGCTGACACTGATGATTCCTTTGCGTTTCAGATGATCTTCAATGATCCGGATCATGGTGACATACTGGCTGTAAACCACAATTTTCTGCCCGCTTTCAAGGGCTTCATCCAGAATTTCCGTGAACAGATCCCATTTACCCGATTCATAATCCGCAACGTTCTCAGGCGTTTTCAGGGCCAGGGCCGGATGATCGCAAATCTGTTTTAATAGTGTAAGAATGGCAAAAATATGCATATAGGGTATGGCATCGGATTGTTGCATCATCATCCGGACGTTGTCGCCTTTATCGGTCACGGCCTGCCTGTACAGGCGTGTCTGGTCATCGGAAAGACGACATGTCCTGAGATCTTCTATTTTTTCAGGGAGTTCATGAAGAACGCTGGTTTTCATACGCCTCAGGGTAAACGGCGTCACAAGCCGACTGAGCTCCGCCCTCCGGTCCGTGTTGTTATCAAGCATCACGGGCTTGACATACCGGGATTCAAACGCCTCATCCGAGCCCAGATATCCGGGAAAGGAAAGATCCATGAGGGCCTTGAGATCTGACAGGCTGTTTTCCATGGGAGTGCCGGTGACACAAAGTTTCATATCTGCCCGGATCGTCTGGGCGGCTTTGTAAACCTGGGTTCTTGGATTTTTCACATACTGGGCTTCATCAAATACGGCCAGACTAAATCCCTTTTTTATGGATGAAAAGCTGTCTCTCCGAAGCACACCGAATGAGGTGATAATCACATCATGGCCTTTAAGGGCCGTGGCATCTCGTTCCGTGCCATGATGGGTCAGGGTTTTAAGAACAGGGGCGTACTGATTCAATTTTGTTTCCCAATGGCTGAGAACTGTCACCGGAGCAACCACCAGAAAGGGTTTTTTTTCTTTGCGGATTTGTTTCAGCCAGACCATCAGGGCCATGACCTGGTGGGTTTTTCCCAAGCCCATGTCATCGCAGAGGATTCCGCTCATGGCCTGTTCATGCAAAAACATCAGCCAGTGAACCCCCTTCAACTGATAATCCCTGAGTTTGGATAAAAGCCCCGGAATATCCGTCACCGGGTCAAAGGGCTTCATGGTCAAAAGCTGGCCCAGCTTTTCTTTTTCCTTCCCTGAGATATCCAGGGGTTTTCCGGTTGCGGCCATTATTCTAAACAGATCCGAGGTGGATACCTTAAGGGAGGATGTGTCTTCCAAAAGCTGTTTTCGTAAGTCCAGACCCGGAATAGACCCATAGGCGTCCGTATCCACAGACCGACAATCCACCCAGCCTTTTTCAACAGGAATAAAGCGGCGGCCTTCTTTTTTTGCCTTGACAATGTCTGCCAGAGAAATCCGACTCGAGCCGAACCCGTAGCCCACGGACAGAAAAAACCAGTTTCTATCCAAGGCTTCAGAGTTTATGGCCACGTGATCGTGCTGTTTATAAATGTGAAGATCTTTTAAGGTATCATCCACAATGTGGTCGTGTTTTCGACCCCAAAATGCATCACCCAGACTATCCATATAATGGGGGACCTTGTCTTTATGGATTGTCCGGGAATATGTTCCTTTAAATTTTTCAAAAAGGAGGTCTGGCTTTTCAATCCGGGCGAAGCAGGCCTGATCTTTCAGATAAACCAGGTCCAGGTATGTAAACAAAAGAAGTTTCTGGCGTGAATAAAGATGCTCATCCCCGCCATTTCCCGCAAAACGAAGCCAGAGTTCCATGCGGACATCTTTCTTTTTTGTGAGACTCATTTTAAGAGTCGACTTCAAGGGAATGTCCGATACGGCAAAGTCCTTTGAATTATCAAGACTGGACCTCAAGCCGAGCAAAACATGGGCCACGCTGTTTCGTGGAACGATCATTTTAAAATGGGGCCTCTGGTCAACGGGTCTGTTTTCAATAAAAAATTCACCGGTGTGTTCATCAACCCCGGCCCGGAGTGCCCCATCGTCAAACTGCCAGTCAAAAAAAAGATGATAACAGAAGGTAAACCAGAAACTTTCTTCCAGAACCTGACGTCGTGTTTTGATGCCCTTAGCCAGCATCTTCCGTTCTGTATCGCTCAAGGAGAGCAGGTCAAGCTTGTCAAGCACATCTTTCCGTGAGGATGTTCCGGGTTTATCGGGTGTGAGGCCCAGCCGATCAAGGAGAACCACGGCATGTTCAGGCCTGCCCACATAGGTTGCAACCACCACATCCCCATGGGAAAAATGGAGGCACTGACACCCTGAATCATCCATGGGTTCCGTCACATGGACATGGTCACGGGGCAGTCTCAAGGCTTCATTAAAAATCCCTGCCAGCATGTCCCACACACTCATTCGGAATGCGGCACCCAGATTTTTTTTCCCTGCATCTGTTATGAGTCTCAAACAGCGGGCCAGTTCCGTCCGATGAAGACAGTTCCCCTTGCCGCCATCATGGCAGGTGCAGTATTCATAAGACAGAGAATTTTTGACAGGTAAAACCGAGAATGCAGTCCCTTTGTGATCATCATCATCCAAAGGCAGAAGAGCAAGAGCCCCTTTACGGAACTCGAGTCTGTTGTATTCCGGTTTAAACCAGTCTGCCATGATGTGCCATCCTTTTAACAGGTAAACCTTTTTTCTATACGGATACTCCGGAAAAAACAAGAATAATACACACCATGGCCGTGGTGGGATAATCAATCCCGAAGGATATCCTGAAAATCAGGCACCGCTCTCTTCGGCACGTTTCTTAACAGCCTCATTCATAAGTGTAAATCCACGGGTGGCCACTTTTTCAATTCGTTTCCAAAGAAAAGGAACCAGAATACCCGAATATTCCTGACGATGAATCATAAGCACCTGGTCTGGGTCTGGGGATTTGAATTCAAAAATATGGACACCATCTGCCAGGCCAGGCATCAATACATGGCCTGTCCAGGCAAAAACCTGTTCAGGCACAAGCTGGGTTACCTTGGGATGAAAGGTGGCGATCCTGTTTTTTGACACCCGGGGACGGCAAGTCAACTGTTCGCCCAGGGACGCTGTTCCGTGGGATTCCACAATAAAGGGATTCCAGTCACGGTACATTTCAAGATCCGTCACAATGGACCAGACCTTGGACAGTGGGGCTTGAATTCTGATTTCCGTGTATACTTCTCTCATGATCTATTCACCTCTTCTTGCGCCATAATCATCAGACAACCTGCTTTATATCGCCCACTGATGCGCGCATCATTTAAGTGTGGCCTCCAGTCGTTGGTTGGCGACCGGCTTTTCGAATTATTCGTACGCGTACGAGCACCGTCGCTTCGGGACTGAGTAACAGTGTATTGGCTCACCAACATTTTAAATGGCATTTTTAAAAAATTTTTCGATCGATAAATTTCATCTTTTTTAGGGTAATTTTCAGGATAAGGCAACGAATTTCAGGCAGTCCGGCATGGTTTTTCATGATTGACATGACCCGGCAATACGGATAAAATGCAAAATTCATTTGCCATTCATGCCCGCATGAATCACGCTGGCGCCCGCATGAATCACGCTGGCGCTTTTTTTGCCAGACTTTTTTGGGAGGTTTATTTTGTATTCAAGGATTTTAATGCTTCGCTTTCCCAAGGAAACCTGCAGTGACCCTGTGGTTTGTTTTCTTGCCAAGGATTTCAACCTGACCTTTGCCATTCAGCATGCAAGCATCTTTCCCAGGAAAGAAGGGCTCATGGTTCTTGAGCTTTCAGGCACAAAATCCAATTTCAAAAAAGGTGTGGAATTTCTAAAAAGCCGGGGCGTTAAAGTTCAAAATGCAGCCCAGGAAATAATTCGTATTATCGAAAACTGCACCCATTGCGGCGCCTGCACGGCCGTTTGTCCCACCGGTGCATTATGGATCAAACGGCCCGAGATGTCCGTGGAGTTTGAACAGGAAAAATGCAGTGCCTGTGAATTATGTGTGCTCACCTGTCCAACCCGGGCCATGAAGGTCAATCCCAAAGACGAAAACTTCTTCTGATGAATACCCGTGTGGCTGTCGCGATCAGCGGCGGCATCGATTCACTGTTCTCAGCCCATCTGCTGATCCGGGACGGTTACGATGTGACAGGAATCCATTTTATCACCGGGTATGGCGCACTTCCCCAGCGTGATGCCTCTTTGCATGACAAACCCTTAAGCCGTGTCACGGACCATGGCCATGCAGATCAAAAAACCCGTTCGGCCATGGACTTCATATCCAATCAACTGGACATCCCCATCCATATCGTGGATCTTTCGCCCTTTTTCGAGTCAGGGGTGGTTCAATACTTTGTGAACGAATACCAGAAAAACAAAACACCCAATCCCTGCCTTCGGTGCAATCCCTTGATCAAATTCGGTGTTCTTCTGGACTTTGCAAAAAGCATAGGTATCAGCCGGATTGCCACTGGCCATTATGCCCGTATCATCAGAGACGATACCTCGGGCATCCATCTTTATAAAGGAAACGATAAAGGAAAGGATCAAGCCTATTTCCTTGCATTTTTGAGTAGAAAGCAGCTTGAGAGTGCCATCTTTCCCCTTGGGGAGCTGGCCAAAAACGATATCCAACAAAAATCAGCTGACCTGGGTCTTACCCCGGTTTCTTCAAAAGAAAGTCAGGATATCTGTTTTATCCATGGGGATTACAAACATTTTCTCAAGGGGCGACCGGGATTCAAGATCGAACCCGGCCCAATCACCACCATGGATGGAAAGATTATCGGCCGGCATCAGGGGCTTCATTCCTTTACCATTGGCCAGCGGCGGGGCATCAACTGCCCGGCGGCCTTTCCCTATTATGTGATCGGCCTTGAGGTTCGCACCAACACCCTGATCGTTGGCCCCAAAGAAGCTCTTCTCACAGATGGCTGCACAGTCACCGGACTTTCCTGGATTAATCCGCCGATCACCTTTCCGGCCACGGTGACAACCCGCATCCGTTATGCCCATGCAGGAACACCCTCCACCCTAAGTCATAAAGAAAACGGAAATCTTTGTGTGGAATTCCATGAACCGGTCTCCTCTGTCACGCCTGGCCAGGGAGCGGTCTTCTATGATGGGGATGAAATTTTAGGGGGAGGATGGATCGTATGACCTCCGAAAAGGACCCAATGATAACCAAATTCATGATGACAACCCTGGGCTGCAAGGTCAACCAGTTTGAGACCGAAGCCATAGGGCTTGCCCTGATCCGGGCGGGTTGGGAGCGGACAGGCAAGGGTAAGGAGGCCCATGTCTGCATTATCAACACCTGCACCGTCACTGGCAAAGCCTCCATGCAGTCCCGCCAAGCCATCAGGAATATCATCCGGAACTGCCCGGACGCACGAATCATTGTCACGGGGTGCTATGCCCAGACAGAGGCATCGGAAATCAGCAAAATCCAAGGTGTCCATCGGATTATCAGCCACAAAGAAAAGCATCTGATTCCCGACATGATCCTTCACGATGTCCATGACTCTACGTCCAAGGGGCTCACCCTCTCCCCTGACTGCGATGAAAGCTGCCAGGAAACAGAGTTCAAGTCCATTGATGTCACGGTTTTCGGCAACAGGACACGACCTTTTTTAAAAATTCAGGACGGATGCAATGCCTTTTGTACCTACTGCATTGTCCCCCACACCCGGGGACGCAGCCGGAGCATGGACAAGGACCAGATTATCACGCGTCTCCATGACCTTGGCCGTGCCGGGTATAAGGAAGTGGTTCTCACCGGCATCCACATCGGCCACTGGGGATCGGATTTGATCCCCAGGCAATCTTTTGTGGATCTGCTCAAACACATTGATGATGAACACCCTGTTCCACGCATCCGTTTAAGTTCCATCGAACCCAGAGAGATCACCGAGGATATGGTGAGCCTATTCGCCGCATCGGATATGTTCTGCCATCATTTTCACATCCCCCTCCAGAGCGGTGATAATGGCATACTTGAGCGCATGCATAGGCCCTATGACAGGGATCTGTTCCGTGATCGGGTGACCACCATTGTCTCCCATATCCCGGATGCTGCCATTGGCGTGGATACCCTGGTGGGATTTCCGGGAGAAACGGATCAGGCCTTTAATAATACCTATGAACTGATCGAATCCCTGCCCATCATGTACTTGCATGTCTTTCCCTTTTCACCCCGGATCAAAACACCGGCTGCATCGTTTCCGGATCATGTGGCTCCGGATATCATGAAGTTGCGAACCGAACGTTTGAGAGCCCTTGGAGCCCTAAAAAAAGAAACCTTTCTGAAAACCTGCTGCGGAAAAACCCTTGAGGTCCTGATTGAAAACAAACGGGACAGCAAAAGCGGAATGCTCAAAGGACTGACAAGCAACTATGCCACGGTCTTTGTGGATGGTCCGGACACTTTGTTCAACAGTCTCCAGCGCGTGCTGATTGATCGGGCATATTCAAACCATGTGACAGGAACGCTCATAAAACCTTAATCATTTTTTAAAGCCTTTAGCACTTTCCATCATTGAGCTTTCCTGCTATGGTTTTTTTCAATCTCTTGATTCAATCAGTGTTGTTATTCAATTCCCGGTTTAATTATAAAAATCAAGGGGAACCCCCCATTTAAGGATCATTTTGTGAAGATATTAAAAAAATATTTTTATACCAAACAGTTCGGTGATGTCCTTGGGTTTAACGCCGGTGTGAGTCTGTCCGGCCCCCCTCCCATAACGGCCTGGTGTTTTCTATTGGATGATGTTCTGATCGATGCGGGTATCCGCCATCTGCGTGAGCCGTTTATCCACTACCTTGAGGACCACAGACCCTCATTGTTGCTCATCACCCATTTCCATGAAGACCACAGTGGCAACGCCGCCGTAATCAAGGACAAATTCGGCACACAGGTATACGGCCATCCTGAAACGGCCCGGAAGCTCAAGCATTCTTTCAAAATAAGGGCGTATCAGCACCTGGCCTGGGGGAAAAGCGACCCCATTGAGATCCAGCACGCCCCCACCCTGATTCATGGAAAAAACCATACGTTCAGGGCGATCCATACGCCTGGGCACAGCAGGGATCATACAGTTTATCTCGAAGAATCAAAAGGTTGGCTTTTTTCAGGTGATTTGTTTGTGGGTAAAAAAATCAAATTTTTCCGATCCGACGAATGCCTGGGCGATCAGATCCAATCCCTCAAAAACATATTGAACTATGATTTTGATGATCTTTTCTGTGCCCACAGGCCCACCATGGGCACCGGCAAAGAGGTCATTCGAAACAAACTGGATTTTCTTGTCAATTTTTACGGTTCTGTGAAGGACCTCCATGATAAGGGGATCAGCACAAAGGGCATCATCCGTCGGCTTGACCCGGCCAATGACCGATTCATCAAATGGGTCACCCTGAACAATGCCTGCTTTGCCAACATGGTCCGTTCAGCCCTGAAACTTGCAGTCAAGGAAACAGCATCGGACTTGAATATCTGATCCCTAACACGCCGGAATATGCAATTTATGAGGGATGCCTTTGGGGTTCTGGTCCAGATTGCAGAATTTGAAGCTGACGATTGGCTGGCCCCCTCTGTGCGCATGGCCCCGGGCAAAACCTGGGACCTTTCACGAACCGAAAATGGCTGCACCTTGAAAATGGCTCACCCCGGCGGAGGAATCTATAAAAAAGATCTGAGCAGAGACGACGTTGATGCCCTGATCCGTGACCTTGAAGCCATGCGGTAATGGCTGGGCATGGGACACATGGGTCTCATAGGACGTATAGGTCCCATATTATTTTATCCGGTTCTCCAAGAAACTCCATTAAAAATCCAATGTGTCTTTATCCTTAAATCAACGGTGTGGGATAATCAAAACCCCAGGCGGATGCACTGGACGCCATTTCTCGGCACCAGTGATCCTTATGTTTTTCTCTGCGGTTCTGTGAGAAAACGCTAAGGGCTTCCCCCAGTGATCAACCCTCTATTCTTCGGGCGCCTCTTCCACAGTTGAGATATCCACATCCTTAATTTTTTCTTCAAACAAACTCCGAATCTTCTCAAGACGTTTGCGGTTGACTCCCAGATCCGACAAACCCACACGGGATGCCGACCGCATATAAATCACGGGTTCACTGGGAAAGTAAAATTCAACATCATCCACGAATCCAAAGGTCTTTGTTTTGAATTCAAGACGGATGTAGATGGGCGTTTCTTCAATGATCTCTGTGCGCTCCATCCCGACAAGAATATCTTTTAGAATGCCGAAGGCCACGTCCTGGTCACAACTGTATGGAATAGGAGGGATATAATGCTTTTGATCCGCCTCATTGGTGACCACACAATTGGGCTTCCCTGGGCAGGGCACAAGAAGGCCTGCCTTCACACCCAGATTCATGGGACGTGAACCACTGCAGGCACAGATTAGCAGACTAAAAAATAAAACCATCACGCGTTGTTTCATGTGTATCTCCTTGCTAAATTGGATTGTTCACATTATCATGGAACCATTTTAAACATAGTATTTCATTATGGGTGTGGGGGGTTTCGTTTAATAAGATATTCTTCAATCACATTAAAATACGATAATGGATTCCTGGCCCGCATGCAATTGTTTTTTTATTGATAGATCCTGGCCTGATTGTTCAAATCCACAGAATTCTTGCTCTTTCCAAAATCATTCTTAAATTATCAAAACAAAAAAAACAACTGAGCAAATGATCGGAGACATACATATGAAAAAACCCGTGGTAAAATATCTGAGACACTACCAGCCTCCTTTTTTTCTGGTTGACCGAATCCACCTGGATGTTGACTTGCACGATGACCATGCTCTGGTCCGATCCCGAATGGAGGTCAAAGAAAACCCGGACCATCCAACAGAAAATAAACATTTTGACCTTGACGGAAAAGACCTGGAACTCGTTTCCATTGAACTGGACGGCCAGCCCCTTTCCGACTGGGAGTATACCCTCCATGATGAGGGCATGCGTATTGCTGAGGTTCCCCATCATTTTGTCCTGGAAATCGTCACCCGGATAAAACCCAGGGAAAACACGTCCCTGGAAGGACTTTACATGTCCGGTGAAACCTTTATGACCCAATGTGAAGCCGAAGGGTTCAGACGCATCACCTATTTCCCGGACAGGCCGGACGTCATGAGCCGCTATGCCTGCACCATCACGGCGGACCGGACAAAATACCCAATCCTTTTATCCAACGGGAACTGTATTAAAACCGAATATTTTGAAAACAACCGGCAAAAAGTCTCCTGGGAAGATCCCTTTCCCAAGCCCTGTTATCTGTTTGCCCTTGTTGCCGGTGATCTGGCCTGTTGCGAAGACCATTACAACACCGCAAACGGGAGAATTGTGGCGTTGAAATTTTATGTGGACCATGGTGATGAGGACAAATGTGACCATGCCATCAATTCCCTTAAAAAAGCCATGGCCTGGGACGAACAGGTGTTTGGTCTCAGTTACGATCTGGACATGTATATGATCGTGGCCACCCATGCGTTCAATGCAGGCGCCATGGAAAACAAGGGGCTGAACATCTTCAATTCCAAATATGTTCTGGCACGACCCGAAACAGCGACGGACACAGATTTCCAGAACATCGAAGGCGTCATTGCCCATGAGTATTTCCACAACTGGACCGGAAACCGGGTCACATTGAACAGTTGGTTCCAACTCAGCCTCAAAGAAGGTCTCACGGTGTTCAGAGATCAGGAATTCTCTTCGGATATGGGCTCACGAGCCATCAAACGGATCTCCGATGTTCGTACCTTGAGAACCAGTCAGTTCCCCGAGGATGCCGGCCCCATGGCCCATCCCATACGCCCTGAATCCTATATTGAAATGAACAATTTCTACACATCCACGATCTACAACAAGGGAGCGGAAGTGATCCGGATGATTCAGACGCTTCTGGGTGAAAAGGCGTTCCGACAAGGCATGGATCTTTATTTTGACCGGTTTGACGGCATGGCCGTGACATGCGAGGCTTTTATTAAAGCCATGGAGGATGCAGGGGGGATGGATCTGACCCAGTTCAGACTCTGGTACTCCCAGGCAGGGACACCCCAAATTAGGGTGGAACGACACTTTGATAAAGAAAGCAGTTGCTTTACCCTGAGTCTTACCCAGATTCTTGGGGACACGCCGGGCCAGACAGACAAAAAGCCCATGCTGATCCCCGTGAAGATGGCTCTTCTGGATCAAAAGGGTAAGGCCCTTCCCCTTTTCCTTAAGGGAGAAACAGACCCGGTTCCGGTGTTTGAAAAAACGATTTCCATGAAACATTCCCATGAAACATACCGTTTCACAGATATCGACAAAGAACCCGTCCCATCGCTGTTCATGGGTTTTTCAGCCCCGGTAAGCCTCAATGCCGGTTACAGTCTAAAGGAACTGATGTTTCTCATGGCCCATGATTCGGATGACTTCAACCGATGGGATGCCTCACAGACGCTGATCTTTGAAACCATTATCAGTCTTATCGACCAGCAAAAAAAAGGTCAACCATGCGCCTTGGACCCGGAGTTGATCGCATCCTTTGACCGGACCCTTGCCGACACCCGGGCAGACAAGGCCTTAATCGCACAAATCCTCTCAGCTCCCAGCGAAAGCGAACTGGGTGACCGGATGGAACGGATTGATGTGGACGCCATCCACGTGGCCCGTGAATTTTTTCTGGACTCTTTGGCCCGACATCTCCATTCACGTTTTCTCGAAATCTTCGAGCAAAACAGGGACACTGGCCCCTATACCATTGATTCCCAGTCCATGGCCCGACGAAAACTCAAAAATCTTGCATTGAGCTTCCTGGCCCGTGTGGAAAAAAATAGCGCGGATCTTCTGTTCCACGAATATTCCCTGGCCAGCAATATGACCGATTCCCTGAGCGCATTGACTCTGCTTGCAGACCAGGACCATGAATTAAAACATAAGGCCCTGGACCATTTTTACACAACCTGGAAAAAGGACACTTTGGTTCTGGATAAATGGTTCGCGGTTCAGGCATCCTCTCTGTGTCCCGGCATTCTGGATTCGGTGATTCGCCTTTCTGGACATCCTGATTTTTCCATGAAAAACCCCAATAAGATCAGAGCACTGATCGGCACCTTTGCCCATGGTAATCCTTTTCATTTTCATGGTATAAACGGCAAAGCCTATTCCTTTATTGCAGACCAGGTGATTGTTCTGGATACAATCAATACCAGTGTTGCGGCACGTCTTGTCACGGCATTCAACAAATGGAAACGCTTTGATCTTTCAAGACAGGAACTGATGAAAAACGAACTTGAACGCATCCTCGGAACAGACAAACTTTCAAAAGCTGTTTACGAAATTGTTTCCAAAGTTCTGAATAAATAGAAAAATCATCGTTGATGAATTCCTAAAAAGTATAAACCAAAGGAAAGCCCTATGAATGTATGCTCACCCAGAGAAAAGGTATTAAGCGAACTCCTTGATTTACTTAAACTTGAAAAAATTGAAGAAAACATTTTCCGGGGGCGAAGCCAGGATCTGGGCTTCGGTAATATTTTCGGGGGGCAAGTGCTTGGGCAGTCCTTGTCGGCTGCATCTCATACCGTGGCCCCGGACAGGGGCGTTCACAGCATGCATGGATATTTTCTCTGGCCTGGTGATCCGAAAATGCCCATTATTTATCAAGTGGACTGTATCCGTGATGGTAAAAGCTTCACAACAAGGCGGGTGGTGGCCATTCAAAAAGGGCGACCCATTTTTTCCCTGTCCGCATCCTTTCACCGGGCCGAGGAGGGTTTTGAACACAGGGCCGACATGCCCGATGCCCCGGCACCCGAAACCCTGAAATCCGAAATGGAATTGATCCAGATGCTCAAGGATAAAATCCCCGAGCCCTTACGTACCCGTCTTACCTGTGACCGCCCCATTGAAGTCCGGCCGGTGAACCCGGTCAATCCCTTTAACCCGGACAAACGGAACCCCGTCCGCCAGTCCTGGTTCAAAGCCATCGGCCCTGTCCCCGATGACCCGGCCATCCACAAATATATGCTGGCGTACTCATCGGATTTCGGCCTGGCCACCACCAGCCTTCTCCCCCATGCCCATACCTTCTTTGAACCCAAAATGCAGGTGGCCAGTATGGATCATGCCATCTGGTTTCACAGGGATTTTAGAATTGACGACTGGCTTCTTTATGCCATGGAAAGCCCCAGTGCATCCCATGGCCTGGGCATGAACCGAGGCATGGTCTTTACACGTGACGGCCTTCTGGTGGCTACCATTGCTCAGGAAAGTCTAATTCGGCACAGGCCGATGGCGTCGTAAAAAGTCCCATATGCGGCGTTATAGTGTTTGGCCGGACGTTCGACATACGCTTTAAGTATGTCTTCACGCCCGGCCAAACACTATGCCTTGCCTATGGGCCTTTTTCCATAGCCATCCGTCGACTTTTTATAACTTAATAACAGGGACCACCTATGGTTCCCATGTATCCTATAGGTCCCATGGGAATTTACCCTGATAATTAATTTAAACTCCCCGCCATTAAATCGAGTGACATTCAATTTATTAATCGGCTTGAATAAGTTTCTTGCCATCGTTCAAAATTTATATTAGCATACCCTATCATATCATTCATACTGACTTAAAAAAACATAGATCACGCTTAACTTACTATTTTATATGAATTTAATATTATAGTTCAACAAAGATGAAAAACTGTTTTTCCTTTTGTTTTGATTGGCCGATGGCAAATAAACTGACAAAGATTCGTGCCTCACTACCAGATAATTGTTGATTATGACTCAGGCCTGATGAGCGCATTGCGACATGGGGATCCTCTGTCTCACGGACGCTGGATACCCGGAACAGGGCTATGCTGTACGATGCAATCCGGATTGAACACGGATCATTCACCACATGGGGGAATGTATGAGCGACTACCTTAAAAAACCTTGGCTTAAATTTTACGATGACGGTGTCCCGGAATCTATTCCGTTCACCCAGGACACCTTGGTGGACATCTTTGACCATGCGACCCGTGATTTCTCGAAAAAGGTCGCCTTTGTCTCCCAAGGCTATGATATGACATACGCCGAATTGGAAGACCAGGTCAACCGGTTTGCCTCATGCCTGGATGACTTCGACATTCGTAAAGGGGACAGCGTCTCCATTCATTTACCCAACGTTTTACAATGCGTCATTGCGTATTTCGCCATCTTGAAAATCGGCGCCAAAGCGGTCATGAACAACCCCATGTATTCGCCCCCGGAACTGGAGCATCAATTCAAGGATTCCCAAAGCCGTGTCATTATCACTTTGGATCTTTTCAGCAGCACCATCATTAACCTGAGACCCAAAACCAAAATCAAACAAATTATCTGTGTGGCCTTGACCGATTATCTCCCCCCCACAACGGATCCTGCAACAATTCTGTCTGTACCGCCTGAAAAAACAGAAGATGTTTATCTATGGAAAGATCTCATGGCAACATATTCACCCACACCTCCCCAGGTCAAGGTGACCATGGACGACATTGCCCAACTTCAATATACCGGAGGAACCACAGGTGTTTCTAAAGGCGCCATGTTGACCCATGGCAATTTAAGCAGACAGCTTCAGCAAATGTCCTCATGGGATACCGAAACCCAGCGTGGCGACAATAAAGTCATGGTCGGAGCTTTGCCCTTTTTTCATGTCTACGGCCTTTCTGCCGTCATGAACCTTTCGATTTACTATGGTTTTAAAACCATTCTGACGGGCCGGCCAACGCCGGACGTGCTCATTGACATCATCAAGACCTACCGGCCCCATGTTGCCTGTCTGGTTCCCACCATGTATATTGGCATGTTGAACGATCCAAATTTTGATTCCCTTGATATGTCATGCATTGAACGCCTCATGTCAGGTAGCGCTCCCCTGCCCCTTGAAGTCATCAAAGCCTATGAAGAAAGGAGTGGAGCGCGAATCAACGAAGGGTTCGGCCTGACCGAGGCGTCGCCGGTCACCCATTCCAACCCTTACAAAACCGTACAGAAAACCGGAAGTATCGGAATCCCGTATCCCAATACCGACGTTCGACTGGTCGATCTGATGGAAGGACTGACGGATGTTCCCCAGGGGGAACAGGGTGAAATGATCATCCGAGGGCCCCAGGTCATGACCGGATACTGGAACCGCCCGGATGAGACCGCCAAGACACTCCGTGACGGTTGGCTGTATACCGGAGACATCGCCACCATGGATAAAGACGGATATTTTTATATCGTTGACAGAAAAAAAGACATGATCATTTCAGGAGGGTATAATATTTATCCCCGGGATATTGACGAGGCGCTGTATGAACACCCCAGCGTCCTTGAGGCCTGCGCCATCGGAGTGCCCCACCCCACCCGGGGCGAACAGATCAAAGCCTTTGTCGTCCTCAAGGAAGGTGAAACCGCATCGGAAAAAGAACTGGTCGATTTCTGCTCTGGCCGCCTGGCCAAATACAAGCTACCGACCATGATTGAATTTAGAACAGAATTACCCAAAAGCACCGTGGGAAAAATTCTAAGGAAAACCCTGAGACAAGAAGAAAAAACAAATCCGTCATAAGCTCTGTTTCCAAACTATTCAAGCACCGGCATCCATGGATGCCGGTGTCTTTTCAACGCTGCTCAACCGAATCTATCAGGAATCCGCTCATTTTACTGGCCCAAAATTCCTCAGATATCGACTCCCAATCTGTATTCATTCACGGGGGTAGTTATTTCCGCAATCCCCATGCTTACCCTTAGAAACGTTTCCAGGTTGGAGCCAGGGGACCAGAACCACCCGTTCGCAAAGCTCTCTGAACAACACGAAGAGCACGAAGGGGTTAATGATTGGGGGAACAGACTTCCCCTGCCGGGGGCCAAACTTTTGAAAAGTTTGACAAACAGGAATTATTTTTTCACGTCATTCATGGTAGACGTGGGATGAAACATCACACCCACTACTCATTTATCCAGCTTTTTAAAAGCTGTCCGCCGGAGGCATATTTCTTCGTGCTCTTCGTGTTCTTCAGCGACCACCGGGAGCGGGTGGTTCATAAAAACTATGTACCGGTGATGAATTTAAAAAAAGATCTGTCAAACGACAGTCACGCCCAATAGGCTTGTTTTATGGCCATCACATGTCTGTTAGCATGAGTCGTTTTACGCCCCTAAGCAATTTACCGGATGACAATTTCAGCAGGAATGGAAACCAGCCCGTTGTCCATATATTCTTATCTCATGACATCGGCCATCAAAACCCTTATTATTCAATATGTTTTCAGCTTATAAACACAGGACATTATCTATATACAACATAAAAAGTGGTTAATAAAAATTCATTTTTTTAACCACTTTTTTTTATTTCTTATCTTTCAAAAAAGCTAACAATTTATTATTGATTAATTACATAGTGAAGATACGAACTAAGCTTGATGGCGTCGTAAAAAATCCCATATGCGGCGTTATAGTGTTTGGCCGGACGTTCGACATACTTTCATGTATGCCTTCACCCCCAGCCAAACACTATGCCTTGCCTATGGACCTTTTTCCATAGCCATCTGTCGACTTTTTACGAGGTCATCAAGTTTTGTGGGGCACCCAATAAAGGGCATTTTTAATCTAAGTTACACTCTTTGTTGTATCACGAAGGATAGAAGCCATTTTAAGTAAAATAGTCATTCAATATGACAACCGATAATTCAACTCTGTCAAAAAAATTAATTATACAATTCTGATATAAAAAAACAGAGCCAGTCAAGGGGATAAAAATGAACAAGAAAATAGCCATAGTCGGAGGTGGTATTGGTGGCCTGACAGCCGCTTATCTATTGAACAAAAAATATGACATTACATTATTTGAAAAGGAAAACCGCATAGGCGGCAATGCCTATACCCATAAGACCCAAAGTGGCGAATCATTAGATATTGCCGTTGGAGCATACAGTCGTTTTGTTTCACAGAATTTTCTCAAATTATGCAAAAGAATAAATGTAAAAATGATTAAACAGCCTTCCAGGGCGTTGTTATCCATACATAACCTGGAAACCCATGATGGCATTTATTTAACACCGCTCAATTTAAAAGGCCTCATGACCCAAAAATTTGCGCTTTATCGTTCATCAGCCCGAGATTATTCAATCAGCAAGACAGTTCTTGCCATGAAAAAAATTATTCGCCTGTTTGATGAAGGAAAATTAAAAGGCCTTTCCATGGCAGAGGCTTTTCAGCTCATGCCTGAACTTGATAAAACAGGTCAGATCTTCCTTATGTCCCCTTTATGCTTGCTTTCATCCATGTACTATGAAGAAATTCTCAAAGGCCCTGCTGAGTTTTTCATAGGAAAAATAAAAGCAATGAGACAGTTTGAACCCATGCCTCAGATGCTGGGTCTCTATTTCCCGAAAAATTTTACAAAAAGTTACGTGGATGCACTGGCAGCAAATTATCCTGATAAAATCATCTATAATTCAAACATTAAGAGCATCAAAAGAAATAATGGCAACGTAACGGTCAAAATGAACGATGGGAACGAATCAACATTTGATTTCATTGTCTTTGCATGCAATGCTGACCAAGCTCTAAATCTTCTTGAAAATCCGACGCCTGATGAAACACGATTACTTGGGAATTGGAAATACAAAGAAGGGTTGATGGTCGTCCACAAAGACAAATCCAAATTCCCCCCAAGAGAATTATGCCAATCGTGGACATGCCTCCAATCCACACGCAATGGCAACCCGCATTTTTCAATATCTTTATGTTCTTGGATGTTCAGCCCTGCTGTTTCGAATAAATGCGAGTTTATTGGAACACAGCATCCCAATTTCCCCATTAATAAAATTCTGATAGATTTTAAGACGTATTTAAGGACACCCATTTATGATTTTGACTCATTCAAAACCATTAAGGAACTTCCTTCGTTAAACGGTAAAATGAAATCATATTATTGCGGCAGTCATTTTGGTTTTGGTCTTCACGATGATGCAGTCACATCAGCTATAAATGTTGCAAAAGAGTTAGGGATTAACTGGTAAAATATGTTTTTTGTTCATGTGCTTGATGGTTGAACTGTTTTGACTCATAAGGAAAACGAAATGGACCCCAATAATGATTTGTACCGTAAACTGCAATGCCATATTGATAAAAATATGCCATTTCGATTTCCTGAAACAGATTCAGGAATAGAACTCGATCTGCTAAAACACCTTTTTTCTCCCGAAGAAGCTGTGGTTGCATTGGAAATAAGTTCAATGCCAGAATCATTAGACACAATCAAAAAAAGATTAAAAAAAACCAAAATACACAATTCAGGACTTCAAAATATTGTTGACAGGCTTGAAAAAAAAGGAGCTATTTTGGGCCCGAAATACTGGAGTAAAAAAGGATTATCCAAAGGCAGCTATTACAGCAAAGCTCTTTTTGTTGTCGGGATGTATGAATTTCAGGCAGGCAGACTTTCAAAAAATTTTGGTGAACTGTCTCACACCTACTTAAAAGAGACATATATCCCTGAAATGCTGAAAAACAAGACGATGCAGTTACGTTCGATTCCAATAAGTCAAAGCCTGACTGTGGAAAACACGGTGGCACCCTACGATAGCATCAAAGACATTCTTAGCAATACAGATCGTCCTATTGCCGTCATTCCCTGCGTTTGCAGGGAAGCCAAGAGCTTGATGGGCAACCCGTGTAAATCAGGTATCAGTGAAACCTGCCTGATACTCAATGAAATTGCAGAGATGTATATTGAATTTGGATGGGCACGGGGTATATCAAAAATCGAAGCACTTGAAATAATCAATAGGGCTGAAAAGCATGGCTTTGTTCTTCAACCATCGAATAATCAGAAACCAAGTCATATATGCTGCTGTTGCAGTTGCTGTTGTGAAAGTATCGGCAATATAAAAACCGTTTCAAAGCCATCACAGTATTTTCACACAAACTTTTATTCTCACATAAATTCCGAGCTGTGCAAAGGGTGTCGCCTCTGTGTTAAAAAATGCCCCATGGATGCAGTGACAATGCGTGATGACCTTGCTGAAATCGATCCTGACCGATGTATCGGATGTGGTGTCTGCATCCCGACATGCCCTGATAAGGCCATCTCTCTTCGTGACAAAACAAAACCCTATTTACCTCCCAAAAGCACCACATCCATGTACAAACAGATCATGTATGAAAAATATGGGCTATTAGGTCTTATGAATATGTTATTCAAATATCTATTCAAAATAAAACTATAACAGAAATTACCCCATATAATCGGTCTTTTCATTGGGTACAGAAAATCCAAAACGCTCTTCACGGATTTCGGTCAGTTCATTCAGGGCTTCGCGGATTTCACGAACACCATCTGTTGCCACCTGATGGACATCATCGTATTCTTTTTTTACCCTGCTGATGGAAAAGCGCCATGTTTGTTTTTCCAGAAATTCCCGGCTGAGTTTTTTGATGGCATCCCAGTTATCTCGCCGACGTTGGTTATCAAGAGATGTCAGCTGGTCAAAAAATCTCATCAATTTTTTATGAAAACGGGATTTAAAAAACGTCTTTACCATGGTTTGCAGCAAAACAAAGACAATCCCTGCAAGGCATGATGCCGATATGATCAGGGCTTCCAGGGGCATCCCGCCAAGAACGCCGGAAATCATCATAATAAAGATGGTCAGGGAACTTAAAATCAAACTGATCCCCAGACTGAACAGACCGAATTTAATATCAAAGCTGAGCATTTTCTTCTTGTAGCTGAGAAGTGTCTCCAGGAAATGGTCCAGATTCTCCGAATGATTTTCAACAAAGGTGGCCAGATGGTCAAGTCTGAAATCCGGTGCCTTCTGGATGGTATGTTTGAGTTCTTCCCGTTGATTCTGAAGGTATTTCAGATAGTCCGTTTTTTCAGACTCTCTGGCGGCAGAGGATGAATAGGTCAGATGGATTTGGGGAATATCCTTTCGGCCCGTCATCTGGGAGAGATTCCAGCACAAGGTGCCGTAAACCTGAAGAAGATCAGTCATGGATTCGCATTCGTCAATGCGGTTCAGAACAAAAAGAATCCTTTCTTCAAAGGTACTTGCAGGTAAGGTTTCTCGTAAGGCCACATAAGTTTCCTGAACTGTTCCGGCTTTATGGGGATCAAACAGAACGAGAATCAGATCGGCAATTTTGGCAAGGTCCCCGATGACCTCCTGATAGTTGTACCCCCTGTCCCGTTCGGTGACACTGTCAAGCATTCCGGGTGTGTCAATGATGGCAAGCTCCTTCAAAAAAGGTGAGTTCACCTTTTTCAGGCGGAAATGAGAGGCAAATCGCCTGCCGTATTTTTTAAGTTTTTCAAAGGGATATTCCGGATCATTCAAAAGGTAACGCCCGTCATGCTCCTCTGTGACCCGTATGTCCCCCCCCTCTTCCCGATTGTCATAGGTGATCACGGTAAAGGAATCGTCCGTGGGGGCCTGCCCGGTATCCTGGATGTCTCCGCCGACATATTCGTTAATCAGGGTTGATTTTCCCGACGAATAATTCCCCAATATCAGGACCACCGGTCGCCATTTGATGGTTGATTCAAGGGGGACCTCGCTGTATTTGTACTTCAGGGCAACCGGTGTCAGTTTGTGCTCCACCATATCAATGAGTTCCGTCTGGAGCGAGTGGATATAGTTTTCGCGATACATGGAGATCTCCCCAAAAAAAGTGTCAGTTCCGTTTGATCAATCCTTTCATGGCTATCAGAACACATTTTCCCAGTCAATACCTATGATGATTTCTTAGCCCCATCACCCTGACTGTATCCGGTTTTTCAGACAAATGGTTCCAGTCCCGAAATCAGGACGAAAAGGCCCATGGGGCATTTTCCCTTTTTAATTCATATTAGTACCTGAAATTAAAAATAAAACAAAGAAAATATAACTCCCGCTTCCTCCACTGTGGACAATGCAAACCCCAGGAAGCGAAATCATAGTCATTCCATGATATATTCGTAACACATTAAAATAACAATAAATTTCTATCAACACATAGGGAGTGGCACAGGCTTTGCAATTTTTTGTTCATACAACGCCAGTTTTTTAGGACTTTTTGAATGTATAACATCTAATAACAGATACTTTGCTATTGCATGTCGAGTATTAATTATGTAAAAGTCCGTCTCGGGGATCATAGATTTACCTATATTGTTGAGGAAAAAAATGGACACTCATGATACCGTCTTTAAAAATGAAAAAATATGGATCATCTCTGACAGCCGCCCCTCAGACATAAAACCTGAATCCATTGGAATAAAGCATCACGGTAGCCCGATCAAGGAGTATGCAATTTCCGATTTGGCATGGTATCTCCTTAACCCTGAACCCATCGTCATCAGGGACAAACTTGTGGGTTGCCATATCACGAAAAAAAAATCGACTTTACGAAAAATAAAGGACGGCATCTCCCGTCTTTTTTTTGCAGAGTCCAACGATAAGGACACGAGCAAAAACGATCTGACACAAGAATATGTTTCAGCCCTTCACTTGAAAACGTACACCTTTAAAGATCAGGCGTTTGAAAATCATTTCAAATCAATTTACAAAGCCCTGAGGCCCTATGACAGCCTCTTGAAGATATTTGGAACTGTGAACGTTTCAGACATCCAGGAGATCACGGGAATCTGTGAGGACATTGCTGGAAACCGATACCGCCTGGATCTCCAGGGAACTGTGCATGATAAGCTTAATTATATGGTCTCCAATCTTTTGACCCCTGTGAAGATAACCATGAAAAAGGCTTACCTGTCCAAAGGCCTTTTTGAATTGCGAGGGTTTAAATTCAAAACATTCAACCCTGAAAAAGCCTTCCGGTTGATCCGTTACATCCAGAACGGAGAACCGACATACTGTGTTCTCGGTTCAGAAGACAAACCAGGATTCGTGGTTCAGGAGCCCAAACTGGTTTACTGTCTTCAGCTATTTGAGCAATCCCTTCGGACCAACGAAAAGCTTTACGAATCCGTTGAGTTGTGTATCAAAGGCGAAGCCAAGCCGTTCAAACTTTTTTTCACCAAACAACTGGAGTTCTCCTATTCCCAGAATCATCTTCCCAGAATTTTCAGGGACAATTATGATATTTCAAAAATGGCTCCCGATGAAAAAGGTGCCATTGCCCAGACCCTGAATAATCAGCAGCGGGTTATTTCTTTCAATTACATTCCCCACTCCAATTCGGGTGAGGAGAAAATGCATACCAACATATCTGTTATGCATGACGTACGGGCACTGGAGCACCTTAAGGATCACTTCCCAAATCTTTTTAACGAGATTTTTGAAAGTGCGCCCAGTTCGGATGCGGGCAAGTTTTATCTTTTGGATTCCATCAAGGGGTGCCAGGATGAATAATGACTTTACGGAAAAAGATTATGAAGAAATTAACGCGCTGATGCGTTATCCGGAGTTTCTGGATAAGCATCTGAACTATTTCGAGGACACCTCGGAAATTGCCATCCCCAGGGACCCCATCGATAAAGTCATTTTCCAGAACGAGGCCAAGAGCGCCATTCGGAAAATCGCCCAGAACAAAGGCCACATCCTTATGGTCGGTCGGCCGGGAACAGGAAAGTCCCTCCTGGCCAATATGTTCAAAGAGGTGATCGACGTATCCCTGGGGGATTACATCAGGCCAAAGGATGCCATAGCTGCCTATCCCGGCAAGGACGACAACCATGTCCGATTCGCCTACGGTGACCCGGACATCATTGAAAAACAGATTGAAAAAATATCCGAAGACATTGATAAGGCCCGGAACAGCGTTGAGCCCTTCTCCCTTCGGGATCAGATCCGCGGGGTAAACCGGGTGAAAAACCTGCTTTTTCTGATCACCCTGGCCAGTATCGGCCTGGGATTATTTTACTCACAGGCATTCATTCTGACCGGCCTTGCAGGCATCGGAACCATTTTCATGTACATGCAGGTCAATAATCACAAGGTTCAGGAAAAAATCCAGCAGGATAACCAGGCCGGACGGCGCAATGAAGTGAAATTCCTGCAAGACATGATCCCGGAGATGCTATACGACCCCAGGAAAGACCAAGATCTGATGATATCCATTTCCGAACCGGACGCCAGGAACATGAAAGGGGGCTTCCGTCATGATCCCTACCAGTCTGGAAATCTTCAGACCCCTATCCATAAACGAACCTACCTGGGTGCCCATGCCAAGGCACCCATCATTTATATTGATGAGCTGAAAACCCTTGTTCGTTCAGGCTACATGTCCAGCCTACTTGAAATCATGCAGAACAAGGAATACATCCTGGAAGGGGGTAAAAACACGGGGAGCGGAGCTGCCGATCGTGCTGAAAACCCTTTAAGCGCAAACAATATCATCATTGCATGTTGCAATCATGACACCCTCTCTTTTCTCCAGAGCGAAGGTGATGGCGCTTTTCTGAGCCGAATCGAAGATAAAGGCGAGATTATCCAGATGGAATCCAGTGTGACTGAAACCCCGGAAACCCTCTTCCAGGTCGCTCAGTTCATCAAACAGGAAGTCAATAACCTTGGCAACGACTTCAGATCCACGTGGGGAGAAATCATTGAGGCCGAAGGCCATGCCGGAGTCCGACGGCGCAGTGAAAAAATCTTTGGGAAAGCCCTTCCCATGGGGTACACTCTGAAAGAGCGTGAGTTCGCCCGAGATGCCGTGACAGAAATCATCAAAGAACTCCGATGCCGTGCATCGGACGGAAAACTTTCCGCCTTGTTACGCCCCATTAACGGCATTATCAAAACCGCCGAACATGAAGCCATTCTGGAAAATTCGGATCTGGTCAGGAGCCGACATGTCAAAAAAGCCCTGACAGAGCATCTGAGCCTGGAAGGTTCCCTATCCAGAGAAGCGACCCGCCACAAAAAAGAGTTGAAGAACTACATCAGTTCCATGACCGACTCCATCGGCTATGTGGTTGGTTTGGCTGTAATTTCATCCCAGGCAAGTGGCCAGATGTTCGGCCAGCCCCTGCCCATCCATTGCCAGATCAACTCCGGTGGGGCAGACTCTGTGGCTGCATCGGGAAAAACAGGTGACATTGCCAAGGCAGCAGCCCAGAACGTCAGGGCGTCGATCAAAAAAACATTCCGGAAAATCGGTGCACCCTACATCGGCTATGAAATGCACATCGAATATATCCAGGCCCATGGCGGGGTCGAGGGGGACAGCGCATCCATAGCCATTGATGTGGCCCTGATCAGCGATTACATTAAAATGCCCGTGAACCAGCAGTTCGGCATCACCGGGTCCCTGACCGGTGATATCATTCTGGCTGTGGGCGGTGTGACGGAAAAAGTCCGGTCCATCATGGACCCGGATCTTAATATGCTGGGGGCCTGCATTCCCTGGCAGAACAAGGACGATATCGAGCCCCTTCTGGTCAATGTCGAAAGTGAATTCATTTTGAACGGAGACATTCCGGGCATCCGTATCTTTCGAGGCGATAATTCCCAAAACCCCTTTGACATTTATTTCATCAAAACCAAGTACAATGCCTACAGGATTCTCATGGGCATCGACAGAAACGAGTTCGAAGAAAAAATGGCCCGGCGGAGCCGTATGGATTTTGACTTCATGAAATCCATGAAATCAGGGGCAGAGCAAGCCTGCCCGACAAACGAACAAAGCAGGGAGGGAGAACCGGCTTTATCCTAAGATGGAAAAATGATCAATTTTTCGGGGGTTTCTGAAGCAGGGCCGAATGGTCCCTGCTTTTTTTTTGTTGAAAAACTATCGTGAGAATGTGTATAATGATAAAAATTTGAACGTAATTATTTCTATTATCTACTCATCTCATGGTTTTGTAACAATAACGTATTGACAATCTAACATCATCCCTGTATGTTACCGTTCTTGTTGATTTCAGTTGGCCGCCATGTATTTTCCGCACCATTGATGACACCCGGAATTTCATGAAACCTGAATAATTTCGCTCACGTGTATGTTACCAACAGGGGAAAAACGGCTTTTGTCAATCAGTATCAATTTTGCATTTAAGGACGCGTTTCATGAAAATCGATCTATCAAAAGTAAGAAACATCGGGATCAGTGCCCACATTGACTCGGGTAAAACAACTCTGACCGAAAGAATTTTATTTTACACCAACCGAATCCACGCCATCCACGACGTCAAAGGCAAAGATGGGGTAGGTGCCCTTATGGACTCCATGGAGCTTGAAAAAGAACGTGGAATCACCATAGCATCGGCCGCGACCTTCTGCGAATGGAAAGATAATGAAATAAACATCATTGACACGCCTGGCCATGTGGATTTCACCATTGAGGTAGAACGTTCATTACGTGTTCTGGATGGTGCCATCCTTGTTTTGTGCTCTGTTTCGGGTGTACAATCCCAGTCCATCACCGTGGACGCCCAGATGAAACGGTACAAAGTCCCATGCATTGCCTTCATCAACAAATGTGACCGAAGTGGTGCCTCTCCCTTCCGTGTTCTCAACCAGCTCAGGGACAAACTGGGTCATAATCCCATCGCCTTGCAGATTCCCATCGGTCTTGAAGACAAACACATGGGTGTTGTGGATCTTCTTTCCATGAAAGCCTTGTATTTTGACGGGGCGAACGGTGAGATTATCCGTGAGGAAGCGATTCCGGCTAATCTTGTGGACGAGGCAACAGCCCGACGCGAAGAATTGATCGACAAGGCATCTCTTTTTTCAGATGAACTGACCGAAGCCATTCTCGAGGAAGCGCCCATCACATCAGCCATGATTATCGACGCGGTACGAAAAGGGACCATCGCCCGTCAGATGACACCGGTTCTCATGGGCTCGGCTTATAAAAACAAAGCGGTTCAGCCACTTCTTGACGCGGTAACCTATTATCTTCCCGCACCCTATGATATCCGCAACGAAGCCCTGGATATGGATAACAACGAAGAACCCGTGGTGCTTGAAAGTGATACCACAAAGAAAACCGTAGCCCTGGCCTTCAAACTTGAAGACGGACATTACGGACAGTTGACCTATATCCGGGTTTACCAGGGAGCCATCAAAAAAGGTGACACGGTCATCAACGTCAAAAACGGCCGAAAAATCAAAGTCGGCCGTCTGGTACGTATGCATGCCGCAGACATGGAAGATATTGACATGGTCCCGGCCGGATATATCGGCGCCCTTTTTGGTGTTGAATGCTCCTCCGGAGACACCTTCACCGACCCGTCTCTCAACTTGACCATGCTGTCCATGTTCGTTCCCGAGCCCGTTATCTCCCTTGCTATCAAACCCAAGGATAACAAGTCCCAGATAAACATGTCCAAGGCCCTGTCACGATTCACCAAAGAAGACCCCACATTCAGAACCCATGTGGATCCCGAAACCCTTGAGACCATCATTGAGGGTATGGGTGAACTTCATCTTGAAGTGTATGTGGAACGTATGCTCCGTGAATACAAGGCCGAAGTAGACACAGGAAAACCCAGGGTCGCTTACAGGGAAACCATCACCCAGCGCGGGGAATTCGATTACGTCCACAAGAAACAAACAGGTGGCTCCGGCCAGTACGCCAAGGTTGTGGGATTTGTCGAACCCATCGAAGACCAGCAGTTTGTGTTTGAAAACAAGGTCACCGGAGGACGCATTCCCACCAACTACATTCCGGCCTGTGAAAAAGGTTTCCAGTTATGCATGGCCAAAGGGCCTAAAATGCAGTTTCCGGTCAATGGCGTCAAGGTAACCCTCCAGGATGGTGCGTTTCATGCTGTTGATTCCTCGGACATGGCTTTCCAGGCTGCAGCAAGGGGTGCTTTTATTGAAGCCTACCTCAAGGCCAAGCCGGTTATCCATGAACCCATCATGAAAGTGGAAATCGAAACCCCGACGGAATTCCAAGGCAACTGCATGGGACTGATCAACCAGAGACGCGGTATGATCCTCGGATCCCAGGATGAAGGTGTCATGTGCCAGATCGAAGCCCATGTTCCCTTATCGGAAATGTTCGGATTTTCAACCATACTTCGTTCAAACACCCAGGGCAAAGCCCAGTTTACCATGGAGTTCTGTATGTACAAACAGGTGCCCCAGCAGGTGGCTGAAGATCTGATCAAGGCATCCCAGGAAGAAAAGAAAAAATAAGTTCCATGATATCATCCCATAAAGATAAGGATAAACATTATGTCTGAAAACAAAATTGACCTTGAGAATCCTTTGACAAAACTCGGTTTTGAATCGGAAGACATTGTCCAGCAAGGACAGATGGGCGCCATTTGTGCCCGTGCCGGAGTCGGCAAGACATCCTTTGTGGTTCAAGTGGCCATCTATGCCATGGCCAGGGGCAAAAAAGTCCTCCATATCAGTCTTGACGAGCCCGTAAACAAAATAAATCTATGGTACCGCGAGGTATTCAACCCCATAGCTGCAAAAAACAATATCCCCTTGACCAATATTGCCTGGGACAGCATTCTGACCAACCGGCTGATCATGACTCTTCAGCTGGATGGTTTCAGTGTTCCTCGATTGGAAGAACGCCTTGCAGATCTTATTGAGCAGAATATTTTTTGTCCTGAAACTGTGGTTATCGATGGGTTTCCCTTTCCTGCGGATCGAACCGTGTTGAAAGACCTGAAGGCCCTTGGTCAAAAAATGAATATGAACGTCTGGTTCACCGTCACCACGCACCGGCATGAAGAACCCATGGACGACGGCATGCCCATTCAACTGGACGGCGTTCAAGACCTTTTCAGCACCATCTTCCAGTTGGTTCCTGAACAGAAAACCGTCAATCTCAACGTTTTAAAAGGTGCATGTGATACTGCCAATGCCAAATCCGCATTTGTGGATCCTGTCACCATGCTGATCTCCAAATAATTCAATCCGGCCTTTGGCCAAATTTAATTATAAAAAACCTGACCCTTTTGGGTCAGGTTTTTTTTTGGGAAATAGTGTTGAACATACGTCTTTAAGTGTGACGGTTTGAAAGGCCTTGAGATCCTGCTCAATTTGCGCCCATTTGAAATCATAACCATGACAGCTCAATCTGTGGTCCGCTCTTTTCTGAGAGGCAGGGCTAAAAACTGCAAAACACATGACCCCTTATGTTCTCATCTTTTTGGTGAAAAACAGGTCTGGTCTCAAGCATCGTCTTAAAGTCACGAAAGATTCGTATTTGAGCGCCACCAGGGCTGCTTGTAACGTCGTGTTTGTCCTGAACGCCCACTTTCCGTCGTGCAGATTATAATGGGGCTACTACGGTAGAGTATACCTTTGATGGTGTAGGTAATTGTTTATTCCGTACTATCAGTGTGGGTGAAACATCCGCTAACCGGGCACCATCTATACCCATATCAACCTTTCCCGGAGAAGGCACAACAAATGTTCCAGCAATAAGTTCCTTGATCTGGTCTGCAACCGACCCGGATAATGACGATATTCTTTCGTATGATATCTATTTTGACACAGACCCATCTCCACGTCTTTATAAACAAGGTCAATTAAAAGACACCTTCCAGACTGAACAGCTATTCCCCATGACAACCTATTATTGGAAAATCAAGGCCCGTGATAATCATAATACAGAGTCTGAAAGCCCAGTCTGGTCCTACACAACAGGTAATATGGCACCATCCATACCAACATACCTGATGCCTCGGGAAAGAGATAAAGTGTTTTATGAGAATGTTTATCTGAACTGGCAGGGCTCTGATGAGGATTTAGGGGATAAACTTTTGTATGATGTATACTTCGGCACCTCTTCATCTCCACCTCTTGTACAAAATGATACCCCGGATGTGATATATGAAATAGGTGAGTTATTACCGGACACAACCTATTATTGGAAAATTATAGCCAAAGATCGCTATGGTGGTGTTACCGAAGGGCCTGAACAGTCATTTCAAACCTTGGGGCACCTACCGGTTGTTCTAAATACACAGATATCCTCAAATACAATCCTATCCGCAGAAAATGGACCGTATCTTGTTACCTCTGGTTTTTCAGTGGCTTTGGGAACGACGCTTACAATTGAAGCAGGCACTATCATCAAAATTGGAATGGGTTTGGATTTCAATGTGAAAGGGGCACTTATTGCCCAAGGTACAGAAGAAAATCCCATTATTATTACCTCCTCAAACGATGATTTTTATGGAGGTGACACAAATGCTGATGGCGATGATACACGTCCTGAAAATGGTGACTGGAATCGATTGTGGTTTAATAATTCAGCAGATGCAAGCCATCTTTCTAATGTCTTCATCGTTTACGGAGGCGGTTCGAACTCAAGTAATGTTAAAATCGAAGGCGGATCAACCATTATTAACAATTGTGTTATTTCAAATAGCGGGAATCATGGGATTTCAATGAATATGTGTTCCGCTACAATCACAAATAACACATTTGAAAATAACAATAATCTTGACATCTACACTACTCAAAATTTCACTGGAACCATTGCTGATAATACTATTAACAGTGAACTATATCTGGTCAATGACAGTGCCTTTATTCTGAAAAATAACGTATTTAATTTAAATGGGGAATATCCCATTCATTTACATGCCAATAAAATTGGAGACTTATTATCGACCAACACCATCACGCATGTAACCGCCGACAGTTATCTCGAAGTAGTCGGCGGCAACATCAGCCATGATGCAACCTGGACTGCTTTGATGCCCTTTCATATTTTAGGTACGATTACTGTTCAGGGGAAGGACGGGGATGACGGGGTTACCACCCTTACCATTGATCCAGATGCAGAGCTTCGTTTCAACCCATCAGTCTACCTGAATGTCGGGGCCTCGGCTAGTCCCGGTGCATTATCTGCCGTGGGGACTGAGGAGTCTCCCATCGTGTTTACATCAAACCGTGAGCCCCAGGCAGCCGGGGATTGGTATGGAATTCAATTCCAAGACACCTCTGATGATACGCTCAGTATCATGGAGCATTGTATTGTGGAATACGCCGGTTACGGCTCAGGTGGACGACTGATTGCCATCAACAATGCATCTCCCACCCTCAAACAATGTACGTTGAGATACAGCCAGGGTGATGGTATCTATATAGCCGGCAACCCCAGCCTACCTCATATCATCGAATGTTCAATCAGCAGGTGCCAGCGTTACGGAATCAATGTTGCCAGCGGAGCAGCCTCAATTGCAAATAATACACTCACCGGCAACAGCAACTTTGATATTTATCTTAACAACTCTCCGCTGACGGACGTAACAGGCAACACCCTGTCAACCGGATTATACGTCACAAGCGGGGATCTTGCTACCATCACGGGCAACACCCTTGAATACGACAATGGCGGGTGTCAAGGCAGTTGTCACCTAAACCGAATTTATTTTCTTGACTTCTATTGCTCGATACGCTTTTTTTTTCATCTGGATGACCTTTATCCTTTAAGTTTTAGGTTTTGGTTATGGCTTAACAAAAAACTATTTCTTCTTGGAATAAAGGTC
>Ga0180007_10001505_pt1 | contig 31470 bp, 39 predicted proteins | sample MM_PC_MetaG_FD_121122 | JGI IMG/M metagenome (GOLD analysis project Ga0180007, IMG submission 121122) | Groundwater microbial communities from the Aspo Hard Rock Laboratory (HRL) deep subsurface site, Sweden - MM_PC_MetaG | ecosystem: Environmental > Aquatic > Deep subsurface > Groundwater... | reverse complement strand
CATAGCTAAAATTACCTTAGTTGATAATATATATCGACCAAGGTAATTTTACTTTATTAGGTTTACTAAACGCTACGCTTCAAACGCACACACCGGCTGAAGCCGGTGGTTTATGAGATTAAATTTAAAAAGGTTGGTTTCCTGTATTAGGAAACCAACCTTTCAACCTCAATAACTCACTTTCAAATTAACGAAAGTTGGGAATCTTTCCAGAGAAAGCTTAGCAAACCCTTCTAAAAAATTATCCCTAATTTCTTTATCAGAGGCACCACTAAACGAATCCCGTGAACCCCCAAACAAATGAACAAAAAATTCACCTATCCCTTTTCCATCAGACAAAACAATCTCACCCAATACTGAAATCTCGACTTTCAATAGGTCTTCATCCAAACCCAAAGTCAAAGTAATCCGGATTTCAAAAGAAAGATTTTCCAAAACTGAAATTATCTTTTTAAGGATCTCAAAATCTTTCCTAACAAACCCCTCATCAGGATCAATCGTTTTTGCGTTATACAAAACACACCGACCCATATATTCTCCACTTTTGAATAATATCTTTATTGGGTACATAATTCACCTCACTTTTAAAAATTAAAAGAAAAACCTCTATTCATAGAATACTTATATAATAATAAAAGTCAACAAATCCCACATCTAATAAAAAACCAATTAAATAATAAAAAAGACCGATTCCTTAACAAGGAATCGGTCCTGACACAAAGCATTTCAATCAGACCTCAACACCCACCTCATTTCTGTTGGTTTCAATTTAATGGTTTGATTACAACCCATGTAAGCCGAGGCTTCCAACACACAATCAGTATTTTCTTCTTTTAAAAGCAAAGGTACAAAATCCCCATCAGCTGGCATCATTAACTTATACGGAACAGCCCAATGAGAAAACCAAGTCGGATTTATCATATTCTCCTCAGGACGAGATTCAGGAACACCAAACCATTTCCGACAAAAGAAATAATGAACACGGCAAACAAAATCATCTCCATTTTCCATTAAATTATGAAAATCCACAACAGCCACTTTTTTCAAATATTCAAGAAAAGTAACCACTCCCGATTCTTCCGAAAGTTCTCTCATCGCCGCAGACTTTTCAGTTTCCCCTTTTTTAATCCCTCCCCCAGGACCATTAAGACAACCCTTACCAATCTTAGCTGTCTTCAGCATCAACATAATCTCCTTCCCAGTATTTAAAAAACAACCACAGCTTCAAAAAAACCTTTCTTTTCTTCCATTCTCTCACCTCATAATATAATTTTAAAAAAACTTCCTAATTTCAGAATACATCAACGTTACCCAAAAAACAAGAAATAAAAAACCTACCAAAAGTGTCAACATCACTTTTGGTAGGTTATAATTCATTTTTCCTATAATGAACCTTAAATCAATAATCCTATAATTTCAGGTAATCGCATTTCAGCATATTTAAGTCTTCTCTTCTGAAATTCCGTTAAATATGACCTTCCGTAAATTGGATCACGAATAGAATTAACTTCTGAACATCCTTTCTTAACTTCATTCAAAATGAACCATTGTGGCCATTTTTTATTATAACGAATTTTAAGAACATCTTCTAATTTAGAAGCAAAATTATACTGTGGAAGTTTAACAAAGAAATCTTTTTCAACTTCTACTAATTGAAAAGAATTTTTTATCCAAAAAACTTCTTTCCAATCTTCTGATTTCTCTCCGTAAGGCTCTACAGTATTAAGTAAAACCAAACAACAAAAAATAACAACAAAAAAACTTGATAACTTTAACATTATAGTCTCCTCAAATTAAATTGAAAAAAAATACATCTATTTTAATAATACATTTTCCTTCCAAAAAATCAAACAAAAAAGCCGGCAGTCTCTCAACTACCGGCTTTACAGCTCGATTTCAATATCCATTAGGCAACCTTTTCAAAAACATCGTCCGTTTTGATTTTAAATTCTTCGGGCCAAGTTGAATACAAGGGGCCGACAACCACCAGCCTTGATTCTTTCACACGAAGAACCAACAAGTCTGTGAGTACCCTCGCTTTTTGAGGCTCCTCACCCAAAACCTCAGAGTAGTACTCATAAGCAGTCTTCATGACAGCCTCTTTGGTAATCCCTTCATAACCGTAAAAATAAAAATCACCGTCATTCCGATCTTCTCTCGGACCATAAAGATGGGTTTTCACACCCAGTTCTTTTTCCAAAAATTCTCGAAGTGTCGGAAAAGCTTCTCTGCATTTTTTTTCCAAAACTTCCCACAAAGTCATTTTTGTCTTTTGATTCTCAGCCATCTTAACCTCCAAAATTAATATTAAAATTAACTTCCTTTTACTACCTATATATTCAGCCAAATTTATATTAAAATTAACTTCCCCTAACTAAGATAATACAATAAAACAACATACTTGTCCATAAAAACCCACAATTATCTAATGCTATCATTCTCGAGTTTGATAGCCTTAATCCTCCACCTTTGACTAACTCATAACAAAGAAGGTCAAATATCCATAAACAAATAAATTATATAAACAACAACCTCTCTAAATACATATTTTATCTCCGACAATCTACCTATTGAATTTTTAGACACAGCCGAAAAATATGCATTTAAATCCATATCAGAAGTCATCTTCATTAAACGCTTCATATGAAAACCATCACTTACTATAATTATATTTTCAAAATTATTATCACTCAAAATTCTCCTTACCTCAACCAAACTTTGAAGAGAAGTTCTACTATTTTCCTCTATAAAAATATCTTCACTGGCAATCCCTTTGTCAACCAAATAATCCCTACCAATCTGAGATTCTGAAAATATCGCTTTTTCCCCCACCCCTCCTGTCAAAATAAAATATTTCGCCAACCCCTGATTATACAACTCATAAGCATGCTCTAATCTATTTTCAAAAATAGGACTTGGCACCCCATTCCATTGACTAGCCCCCATCACCACAATAGCATCCACTTTTTGTCTCTCATCAACATCGGTAAAATTATAAATTCCAATTACCAAACCTAAAACACCTATCAATCCTAGAATAAGAAAAAACAAAATTATTATTGAAAATTTACTCTTGATAATCATAATTCTAACAAACCTTTAACTTTCTCATAATTTTACCCACACCTTTCCCAAATTCATTAGCTTTTGAATCAATATGTGGTTTTATTGGATCATCAACATCTTCAATATTATATAAAGTTCCTAATATTTCAGGTTTATTACTCAAATCAAATCCTGCCTCCCTCCATCTTTCCAAAGAAAAATGAATCTTAGCTACCACATATTTTATATTCAAAAAAGGATCTTTTAGTTTCTCAACTCTTGCCATATTAGAATCAATAAAAGAATCATCTTTATCAATAAAATTCAATTCCGAATAATGTTTCTCTAAACCCTCTGCAGTCTTAACCCTTACCTGACCAATTCCAATAGAAGTATTCAAAGACAATAAACCCCCAACATAATCAGAAAGAGTATCAACAAAATTAACATTGGTAGATTGCTCTTGATATATCACAGCTCCAACTACAACAGGATCTACACTCAACTCTTGTGCAGATAATTTAATTTGATTTGAATATTTTTTAATTATATTAGAAGCTTTTTCTTCAGCTATAGTTTCCGAATGTCTAATATCTAACTTTAAATTATAAAGAACAGGAGTCTTATCTGCCCAAAATTCAATATAATGAATCCCTTGTGATAATTTTGTAGTTATTATTTTAGAGTGTTCTTCTTTTTTTAATATTTTTTTAAAAACAGAACTAGCCCATAACCAATTTTTATTGAAAATAGAAAATTTATTTTTTTGAATATCTCCATCTATAATTAACTTCACATCATCACCATCTCTATAATGCCATCTAGTTATTAAATCAACCCCTAAAGTTTTTAATGGTAAATCCACTAAAACCAAAGTAATCCAAGGTCTCCTATCACCATCTTCCGCTTTTTCATTAATTAATAAGTTTAAATTTTGATTATTTGAAAATTCTTTTATCTCGATACTCTCAACAAAAGCACTTTCTTGAGGAATTAAATCAATAACGTTTTCCCCTTTCTTTAAAACAGTTAAAAAAATAATTTTCTTTTTTAAACCCCTTAATTTAGAACCATTAAAAGCCGGTGCTATATTAAATCGTTGAATATTTTTCTTAGGAGAATTCTCTCTAAAACTCAAACCATTTATCTCAACTCTCAAATCCTCATCATTATCCAAATCATCCTGTCCTTTAGCTTTACATCTTACTGATACAAAAATACCAACTAACCCAGACTCAAAAATCTCAAAAATATGTCTATATGGTTCAATTATCTTCTTTTTCACTTTTATTAACCCAATTATATCATAAAAAAACTCACAATTATCTAATGCTATCATTCTCGAGTTTGATAGCATTAATTTCCCAGCTATAAAAACTCACTAATTACTTTATTCCAGCATTCTCGAAAATGAAAGCATTAATTCCCCATTTTTAGTTAATTTATGACGCACAAATCGAAAATCATTTCTTTTCAGAATCAAACCTGAGATAGCCAATCTTCTAGTATGCATGGCTATAGTTTTGGCATTCACCTTCAATTCTTTTGCAATTTCAATAACCGACAATTCTGGCTCTTTTTTTAGTAACTCCATAATTCCCAAACGCCTATGATTAGCCCCTCCCTTTATGATCCTCTCCAACTGCCTAAAGGTTTTTTTATTAATATTTTTATTAATATTTTTATTTTTCATTTTAATATTTTTATTAGTATTTTATTAATATTTTTATTTTTCATTTTAATATGTTTTATTAATTATTATTAATAAAACAATCTCCTATTATTAAAACAATTTCTCTACCCTTAATTATATCACGTATATGCTATCATTCTCGAGTTTGATAGTATATATATAAATAAAATAAAACAACAAAAACCATACTACAAAGCAAAGACGGTATAATTTTGGTTGTTTTATTATAAAATTATTTATAATTTATTTCTGACATTTATCACAATAAAATACAGACCTCTGCCCCATTTTAAAAGTCTTCACCTTACCCTCACAGCCAACACATTTTTCTCCAGTGCGACGATACACTTTCAAAAAGTTTTGAAAAGACCCCTTCTTCCCATCAGTGTCACGATAATCCATATCGGAAGTCCCTCGCAACTTTACCGCCTTTCGCAAAATCATTCGCATTGCAGAATATATCTTTTTTCTTTCACCCAACCCTAAATCCCCCACTAATCTTTCCGGACGCACCCCAGCATCAAACAAAATCTCCGAACGATAAATATTTCCAATCCCAGCCACCCAATGTTGATCCAGTAACAAAATCCCAATTTTAGATTTAGGTTTTTTATTTAACAAATCATTAAACACCTTAAAAGTTAATTTAGAATCCAAGGCATCAATACCCAAGCAAACAATCTCTTTCATATCACAAACTTTATCAGACTTAACCAAAGCCACCCAAGCAAATTTCCGCATATCAGAAAACTCCAACCGACAACCATCTTTAAACACAAACCAATGCCTCACATACCCATTCACCCTCTCCTCAAACAACTTAGTACTCCAACTACGAATTTCTTTATTTTTAAACAACAAATGCCCTGTCATTTTCAAATGAATCACAATAGAATCTCCAGACGATAAACTCAAAACAATATGTTTACCAATTCGACGAGAGCCAACAATCTTTTTACCAATCACCCCTTTCCTAAACTCAACAAAACTTGGTCTTACCGCTTTCCTCCATTCACTACCAAAATCACCAATAGTTTTTTCAACTACCTTTTTCTCTAAATCACTTACAACTGTTTGTACCTCTGGTAATTCCGGCATATTTTTAGCTTACTAGCTTTTTAGAAAATTAGCTAGTTATGATAGATTAAACTTTACCATTACAAAAACAAAAAAGAAAACCGCAGATAAACCACTTCTACGGTTTTCTACGGTTTGTATAAAAGGTAAATTTAATTTTGATTAGAAAAATCCTCAAGTGCATCAATTTTTGACGTCAAGTCAGTGTCCTTTTGACGAACAATATCCCTTTCGTCACAAAGAATATAACTCAACTTTTTGCAGAAATTTGAAAATTCTTTAGTAAAAGCATTCTGAATTTCTTTTGATTTCATTTTCAAAATTTTATCAATATCTGAAAAAACAAAATTTACAGGAGTGTGTATATTTGAAATAATGATTCCATCAACACAAAGAACTTCAATACAATTTGGAGAACTGGAAGACTGAGTTAATAAGGCGATTTCTATAGGAACATCAAAATTAACGTCCTGAATAGCTACCGCTATTTTATAAGCAATCTTTGAGTCTCTCTCATCAGGACAAGTAGCATTCAATTTAGAAAAAAGCTCTGGTCTTGATTTTCCCCAAAATATTCGAACAATAACTGGGTATTTTTTTGCATCCATTTTAAGCTCCTTATTAAAATTCAAAAAATTATAACAAAACCCTAAACCAATAATACCTATTTAAAATAAAAAATCAACAAAAAAAGCCATTGTGTGAGCTTCTTTCTGTGGCAATCTAACTTCTTTGCCCACTAACCGTTCGCTCGTCGCTACTAAGTTCCCCACTCACACAATGACTTTATAAAATATCTCCAATCAGGAGAATTAAAAGTATCTTATCATTTATTCAAAAAAACACAATGTAAATATCCCAATCGTAAGCTCAACAGAGCCCACAATTAATCAATTTAAAATCTAAAATCTATAATTTATAACCTGCCTGACCACGCCTGCCCACGCTTGCCGGCGCGCAGGGGTAGGCAGGTTCCAAACAAAAAACAACTCGAGCGAGCTGTTTTTTGTTTGGGACTATTTTTGTCGTATAGTTTTTCTTCTTCTAACGATCATTTGATTTGAATATTTCTTTGGAGTTCTTGTTCTTACTCCTGGATCCACAATCTTACCTTGTTTTGTCTTCTTGTGTTTTCTTCTACCTCGTCCACGAGCTTCTCCTCCTCCCATTGGGTGGTCTACGGCGTTCATCGCCATACCTCTAACTGTAGGTCTTCTTCCCATCCATCGAGCACGACCAGCTTTACCAATTTTAACCAATTTGTGTTCATCATTAGATACATCCCCTACTGACGCCCAACAAGTTCCTGATACTTTTCTCACTTCTGATGAAGGCATTTTCAAGTGAACCATATTTCCATCTTGAGCTACAACTTCAACATAGTTTCCAGCTGAACGGGCCACTTTAGCACCTCCCTCTGGTTTTAATTCTACATTGAAAACAAAAGTACCTACTGGAATTTTTGCAAGAGGTAATCTATTTCCTAATTTTACATCTGCTTTATCTGATACTATGAACTTATCTCCCACCTTAGTTTTTCTAGGAACAAGAACATATCTTCTTTCTCCATCGTTATAACAAACCAAAGCAATGAATCCTGATCGGTTAGGGTCATATTCAATAGTTTCTACTTTAGCTGGAATATCTTTTTTATCATATTTAAAGTCCACTAAACGATAAAGTCTTTTGTGTCCACCTCCCTTATGACGAGTAGTAATTCTACCGAAGGCATTTCTACCAGCTCTAGCATTTCTACCTTTAGTCAATTTTTTATGAGGTTTGTCGGTTGTCAAAAATTCACGGTAATTAATACCGGTCATATTTCTTCTTGATTGTGTTGTTGGTTTATATCTTTTCATAATTCTAAGCAATAATTTTCAGCTATTGCGAACTATATTTATTATTAATCTAGGCGATGCTTATTTTATCTCCTTCTTTCAAATAAACATAAGCTTTCTTACCTCTAGCTTTTACTCCTTTTTTACCTCTGTAAACAATCTTTTTAGCAGGAATAGAAACAATATTAACTTTCACAGGCTCAACATTATATAAATGTTTTATCGCTTCTTTAATTTGAATCTTATTTGAATCAATAGCGACATCAAAAACATAGACATTATCTTCTGCACTAATCGTTGCTTTTTCAGTAACTCGAGGTCTTACCAAAATTCTTTCAATATTGAAGTTATTATTTTGTGTTTCTTTTTCCATATTAATTATTTAGTTACTTTTTTAACTGCTGGTTTTTTAGTTTTTGTTTCAACCGCTTCTTCTTTTACAACTTTTTTGGTAACCTTTTTAACCACTTTCTTTCCGTCAGCTGACGGATTCACCTTAGCTGTCATTTTAGATTCCAAAATTTCTAGCGATTCTTTAGGTTGAGTAATCACAAGAAATTTATATCTCAAAACCTCTAAAGGATTAAGGTTTCTTACTTCATTTATCAAAATATTTCCAAAGTTTTTGAAACCTCTTTCTGTATCTATATTTCTTCCTGTCAAAGCCATGTAAGCAGAATTTTTCTTTTTATCTAGAATCATTTCATAACCTTTGATTTTAGACAATCCTGCTAAAATATTTTTAGCTTCACTTGTTTTAGCGTCTTTAACTATAATGTCATCAACGAAAAGAATTTCTCCGTCTCTAAACTTTTCAGACAAAACAACATAAAGAGCTTTGATTCTCATCTTTCTGTTAATTTTCTTTTCGTAATTCTTATCTTTTGTAGGTCCAAAAGTAATTCCACCACCTCTCCAAATCGGAGATCGACTTGATCCGTGACGTGCTCTACCAGTTCCTTTTTGTCTCCAAGGTTTTTTACCTCCTCCACTTACTTCTGATCTATCTTTTGTATGAGCAATAGGATTTCTCATATTAGAAGCCATTGAAACAACAACTTGGTGAACCAAGTCTTCGTTCATAGGCACACCAAAAACAGATTCTGGTAATGTAACCTTTCCTGTTTCTTTCCCTTTTTGATCGTAAATTTTAGTTTCCATAATATTTAATTTAGAATTACTTCAACCAATGACCCTTTTCTACCAGCCACGGCTCCTTTAACTAACAATTGATTTGACACTTTGTCTATTTGAATAACTTTTAAATTCTTAGTAGTTACTCTATCTGATCCCATTCTTCCTGCCATCTTTAATCCTTTAAATACTCTTTGTGGTCCAGTTGCTCCAATTGATCCGGGTTTTCTTTCTTGGTGTTTTTGTCCATGAGTTCTAAAACCTCCTGCAAAGTTATGTCTTTTAACAACTCCTTGGAAACCCTTACCTTTAGAAATTGAGCTTACATTAACTTTGTCTCCTTCTTCAAAAACTGAAATATCTATTTCATCTCCAACAGTATATCCCTCTGTGTTCTTTACTATAAATTCTTTTAAAAATCTAAAATTACCCAAATCCTTGAATTGACCTTTTTGGGCTTTATTTATGTTCTTTTCATTTTTTACTCCGAAACCAACTTGTATAGCAGCATAGCCATCTTTATCAGTATCTTTAATTTGAGTTATGACTACAGGACCTGCTTGTAGAACAGTTACAGATTGAACCATTCCGTTTTGGTCGAAGACCTGAGTCATTTTTTCTTTTGTTGCTAATATGAATTTCATGTTATTTTTTACGAGGGGTAGTAAATCAGATAACTTATCTAATCACTACATCATACACAGTAATTTTCAGCTACTATGAACCTGCCTATGCCGGCAGGCAGGCTATATATTAATATTGGACTTCTAAATTATTAAGTTAATGCTCGGATTATATGCTTTATTTGTCTTTTTTGCAAGAATTTACCCAGCACTTTGAATTCTATTTGTAAGCATCTATTTTTTAAAATAAAAATACAAATACAAAGTGCTGGGTAAATTCCAGATTCATAAATACCTATTACCATAAAAAATTACAGCGAACAGGTTCTTTATGAAATATGCTAATTTTAAAGTTCTAAATTACATTAACTTAACATCAATATCCACTCCTGATGGTAAATTCAAGTTAGTTAAAGCTTCAATTACCTTTTGTGAAGGACTAATGATGTCAATCAATCTTTTGTGCACTCTCATTTCGAATTGTTCACGAGCATCTTTAAAAATAAAAGTTGATCGGTTCACTGTGTATTTTTTTATGGATGTAGGTAAAGGAACTGGTCCGAGCACTTGAGCATCGAACTTAAAAGCAGTATCCATTATCTGTTTTACAGATGTATCAAGAACCTTATGCTCATAGGCAGTTACTTTGATTCTTAATTTATTAATGGACGCAACTTTTTTATCAGTTGTTGTCTTCTTTACCTCTTTTTTAGCTGTTTCTTGAACAGTCTCTTTTTCTTTTACAACCATAATTTTTATTTATCCTAAATTAATTAGGGATAACTATTAATAACTTATTATAACTAATAGCTTGTAGGAAAAAATCGCTTAGCGATTTTTTCCTATTTAGCTAGTAGCTATTTAAGCAACAATCTTTGTTACTGCTCCGGCTCCTACAGTTCTTCCTCCTTCACGAATCGCAAATCTTTGTTGTTCTTCCAAAGCGATTGGTGATTGAAGTTTAACTTTAAATGTAGCTGTATCTCCGGGCATTACCATTTCTACTCCTTCAGCTAATGTAACATCTCCAGTTACGTCAGTTGTTCTAATGTAGAATTGAGGTTTATAACCTGTAAAGAAAGGTGTGTGTCTTCCTCCTTCTTCTTTCTTCAAGATATATACTTCAGCTTCAAATTCTGTATGAGGTACCACTGATCCTGGTTTAGCCAAAACTTGACCTCTATGAATATCTTCTTTTTTAATTCCTCTCAATAGAACTCCGGCATTATCCCCAGCCATTCCTTCTGATAGAGATTTATTAAACATTTCAATTCCAGTTACGGTTGTTTTTGAAGTAGGTTTTAATCCAACAATTTCAACTTCTTCTCCTACTTTAATAATTCCTCTGTCGATTTTTCCTGTTACTACAGTTCCTCTTCCTTCAATTGAGAAAACATCTTCAATAGGCATTAAGAAAGGTTTATCTGTATCTCTTACTGGTTCAGGAATATATTCGTCGAGAGCTTTTGTTAATTGAAGAATATTTTGAACTTGTGGGTCTTCTACTGTTGTTGCTTCAAGAGCTTTCAAAGCTGAACCTCTTACAACAGGAGCATTTTCTCCATCGAATTCATATTTAGTTAATAGTTCTCTTACTTCTTCTTCAACCAAGTCAATCATTTCTGCATCATCAACCATGTCACACTTATTCAAGAATACAATAATCTTTGGAACTCCAACTTGTAGAGCCAAAAGAATATGTTCTCTTGTTTGAGGCATAACACCGTCAGTTGCAGCCACAACCAAAATAGCACCATCCATTTGAGCGGCACCTGTGATCATGTTTTTAATATAGTCGGCGTGACCAGGAGCATCTACGTGAGCGTAGTGTCTTGCATTAGTTTCATATTCACCATGTGAAAGAGCAATAGTAATTCCTCTTTCTTTTTCTTCAGGGGCGTTGTCAATTTCGTCCACTTTTTGCATTTTAACTTTGTTTCCGTTCAAGTTAAGTGCATGTAAAATTGCTGCAGTAAGAGTAGTCTTTCCGTGGTCAACGTGACCAATTGTTCCTACGTTTACATGCGGCTTGTCTCTTTTAAATTCTTCTGCTGCCATAATGTTATTTAGTCGAAAGTCATTAAAGTCGAAAGTCGAAAGTCTTTTTTTAAAAATTGCTTCGCAATTTTTATACTTTTGACTTTATGGACTTTATAAACTTTATGGACTTTTCTATTAATTAATAATTTTTAATAGCAATATAAATACTGCGTACTTAAATGTATAAGTTACTCTCATATACTATCAGATTTTAACGAATAGTCAATAAAAAAGATTTAAGAATTAAGATTTAAGAATTAAGAATAATTGTTTTTTACTCCTCAGAATCCTTTACAATTAACAAAAACTAATCTTCTTCGCGAGGAGGTACGACTGCCTGCCCGCCCCTGCCTGCCCCTGCGCGCCGGCAGGCGTGGGCAGGCAGGCGTAGCGGAATGACGCGGCAGTCCAGAAATAATAATTACTTTACAAAAACAATCTAGAAATCATCAATCGTGGGCTCTATTGAGCCCACGATTCAGTATTAAACAACAAAAAACCGGTAATTCTATGCCTCCACATAAAATTACCAGTATTTAAATAATTTCTCAAAAATCAATGATTTACCATTGAATTCCATAATAAAAAAGGGATTTCTAATACCAATAATAAAAAAAGAATCATTGGGACAGCCATCACAATCTTCACATTCACATCTGGATAAAACCAACACACACCTCCAATACCAGAGACAAGAGAAACAAGAAAAGATTGAAAAAGAACTTTTTGATATTTCATCAATTTAAAACTTAATGAATCCAAAAGACATAGAGTTCTCGGACTCATATTGAATCGAAAAAAGAATCTGAGAAAAAGCCCACAACATCTTGCAAAACAAAATAAATATGGTTCTATCTTATCAAAAAATAATTCCCTTTTAGATACTTTCGAACCATCCGAATTTATTGGTTTTCTATTATCAATTGGAGGAAATTCATTTTTGTGATTGAAATGGGTATTATTTTCTACCCCAATCTTTTTTAACCTATCATTATTTTTCTTTATCATTGAAAAAAATTCAATAAATACTGGAAAAGCTTGATAAATGAAAAATAAAGCAAAAATTATAAAGCCAACCATACATAAAATAAGTATTCCTATAATAAATACCATCTTAGACTCCTTTTCTTTATCAAAAGTTTATTAAAAAACACCTTTTATTAGAATACCTAAATAAAATAAAAAATCAACACTATCTATCTTATAATGAGGTCGTACTTCTTAATTAGCAAAACTGTGATCTTTAGTAGTTCGATATAATACTATTGTTGCTGAGCCTGCCTGCCGGCAGGCAGGGTCCGACCTCTAAATTAAACTTAAATTATTTTCTTTTCTTCTTCAATTTTCCAGATTTTGTATAAAGCTTATCCCAAAAATACAAACCAGCCCAAAGCCCACCAAAAACTCCAATTAATAATATAACCAACTGAGCTCCAATAGGTAAGGCACAGTATCCACCTATGCCCAAGAACTTAATATTATAAGGAATCAATTCTTGAGTAAAGGCATATTTAATTTCAGACATTTCCAAAAAACCATGAAAAATAAAATTAACTATAAGCCCAAGGAAAACCCAAAAAGAAACATAAACAATTTTTTTCGTATTCATATATTCAAATTATATATGAATACATACAAAACAGAAACAAAAAACTGTTAATAAATATAAAATGAAATCAAAATCCATCTCTGTGAAGAAATAAATTTCAAAAATAAAAATAGTCCAATCGATTGGACTATTTTTATTTTTGAAATTTCTCAAAGGAACAACCTGACACCAGGTTTGCGAGTATTTCGTCTTTGCGACCCAGCACTTTGAATTAAATTACTTACTTTTATTTCGTAAAATACTATTAAGTTTTTGTAAACTTTATTTATATAGTCATAACAAAGTGCTGGGGAAGCAATCCAGAAACCTTAATTCAAAATTAAACTCTAATTAAATTAAGCTCTTGATTTTTTATAACAATCAATACAAGTCAAATTCGCGTTTCCTTTCGGTTCAAAAGGCAACTTTGTAATTGAATTTCCACATTGACTACATTTCCAGTCCCCTTCAAACATTTTCCTTTCTCCTCCTCCATTTTGTTTAGGAGCTACTTTCCCTGAAGCATAACAATCTCGACAAGTTAAGTTATTAGTTATCTTTGGTTGAAAAGGTAATTCTGTAATTGCTTTTCCACAACCACAACATTTCCAATCCCCTTTATGCATTTCTCTTTCCATAAATATTAGTCGAAAGTCTATAATGTCGAAAGTCAAAAGTTTTTTTACAAAAATCGCTTTATGATTTTCTAACTTTATGAACTTTATTGACTTTTAACTTTTGACTTGATGATTATCTTTTAATACTCATCATTATATCACAAATAAAAAACCAGCAATCCACATTTTCATGCGAATTGCTGGCATCAGAAATATTTATATCAAAAAACGAAATATTTCAAGTTTTCTTGATAGGGATTCTTGTCGTTCAAAGAGATCTATTTCAAGTTTCACAAGATAATCAATATGACTTTTAATAAAATCATTTAACCTTGAAATAAATTCTTTCTTAATGTCTTCAAAAACAGCTTGCTTCGGATCAGAACGATCTTCAACATCAGTAGAAAAAAGACAAATTTTCTTTCTTACAGAAATACCAGCTATTACCAATATCTCTATCAAAAATTCATTATTATCAAAACCAACTAAAACAGTAACAGGGTAATCAAGTTCAACCTCTGAAATTGCTTTAGCCACCAAAACATAATTAGATTTAACAGGGACTTTATTCCAATAAATTCTTTTTTCCACATTTTTTCCTATATAAACACCGGGGTAACACTTTTTACTCTCATCTATTTCCTCACCATCCATTAAAATTATTATCAATCCCCAACATCTATTTTTAATATACTCCAAGCTTTAGCAAAAATCAATAAAAACAACCGGTAATTTTGTTTTCACAAAATTACCGGTTTTCTGTCCACGATTAACTTTTCCAAATTTCTACCCCTTTTGTTTTTATTTCTTTAATCTCAGCTATAATATTTTTTTTCAAAGTTTCTTCAGAAAAATTTATGAGCAACAATGGAGAACCCAGACAAAAAGAGGCTATAATTTTTTCATCTTTAATAAATCTGACACTCAAAATATCCCGAGGAATCCCAACATGAACACGAAGAGGAATCTCAAAAGACATTCTTTTTAAAATTCCAGATACTTTTTCTTGCAGTTCCTTATCCCCGTTTGTAAATGGTCCTTCCATACTTACAATTGGAGAAAATTTTTCTCTATCAAAATTCATTTTATTTACCTCTTTGTAAAAATTCATCAAAAACATCTAGCTTTAATTATACAACCTAAAAAATAAAAAAACAGCCGCCAACTCTACACTTTCGTGTGAGTTACCGACTAAATAAAGGAATCAACAAAAAATCACTTAGCGCTCCAAGCCCCAATTAAAATCCAAAAAATGATAAAAACTCACTACACTAAAAACACGACCACGTTTTTAGTGTAATGATTTAACCAAACAAAAAAGACGATTTGCTTTAGCAAATCGTCTTTTTTGTTTTGACTTTATAGACTTTACGGACTTTTGACTTTCGACTCGTTTAACTTCTCTTATCCACAATCTCCTTAGCCACATTTGGAGGCACTACAGCATAGTGATCAAATTCCATTGAAGAAGTTCCTCGTCCTTCTGTCATAGATCTCAAAGTAGTTGTATAACCAAACATTTCTGACAAAGGCACTTTGGCATTCACCACTCGCATATCACCTCTTTCTTCCATTCCTTCAATTTGACCTCTCTTAGAACTTATATTTCCAGTGATGTCTCCCATGAATTTTTCTGGAATAACAATTTCAACTTTCATAACTGGTTCCAATAGAACAGGGTTAGCTTTTCTCGCTGCTTCTTGGAAAGCCTTTGAAGCGGCGATTTTGAAGGCGATTTCTGATGAGTCCACATCATGGAATGAACCGTCATATAGTTCAATAGAAACATCCACCATTTTATAACCAGCTACGATTCCTCTACTCATTCCTTCTCTAACTCCTTTTTCAACAGCAGGAATAAATTCTTGTGGAATAACTCCTCCTTTAATACTATTTATGAATTCAAAGCCTTCTTCTCTTTTAACATTCTTAGCTACTTTTGCATCCTCATCAATAGCTTCCAAAGGTTTAATTTTAATTTTAACATGACCGTATTGTCCTTTACCTCCAGACTGTTTAGCATATTTATGCTCAGCCTCAGCTGGTGTCTGAATAGTTTCTCGATAAGCTACTTGAGGTGTTCCAATATTAGCATCAACATTAAATTCTCTTTTCATTCTATCTACCAAGATTTCCAAGTGTAATTCTCCCATTCCAGAAATAATAGTTTCTGCAGTTTCTTCATCAGACGTAATAGTAAAAGTAGGGTCTTCATCAGAAAGTTTTTTCAAAGCAATTCCCATTTTTTCTTGGTCAGCTTTTGTCTTAGGTTCAATTCGAACAGAAACCACAGGCTTCATGAATTCAATCTTTTCTAAAATAATAGGGTGTTCTTCATCACACAAAGTGTCAGATGTTCTTGTTTCTTTCAATCCTACAGCAGCTGCAATTTCTCCAGCGAATACTTCTTTAACTTCTTCTCTTTCATTAGCATGCATTCTCAAAATTCTACCAAGTCTTTCTTTCTTTCCTGTAGTTGAGTTGTAAACGTAAGTACCTGATTGCAAAGAACCTGAATAAACTCTAAAGAAAGTCAATTGTCCTACGAATGGGTCTGTTTGCAATTTGAAAGCCAAGGCAGCGAAAGGCTCTGTATCACTAGCTTTTCTTTCAATTTCTTCTTCTGTTTTAGGATCAATTCCTTTCATTGGAGGAACATCCAAAGGAGACGGAAGATAGTCAACAACAGCATCCAATACTAATTGAACCCCTTTATTTTTTAATGCTGAACCTGTAAATACTGGTACTACCTTGTTGGCAATAACAGATTTTCTTAATAGAGCTTTTAAATCAGCTAAAGGAATTTCTTTTCCTTCTAGATAATCATTCATTAAAGCTTCATCATTTTCTACAATTTTTTCAATCAATTCTCCGTGGAATTTTTCAGCGTCAGCTTTTAGATTTTCAGGAATTTCAATTTCTTTTACTTCATTTCCCATATTTCCTTCAAACAAATATGCTTTCATTCTCAATAAATCCACAGCCCCCTCGTGATTTTCTTCTTCTCCAATAGGAATTTGCATTCTAATTGCATTTTTAGTCAATCGAGCCAAAATAGATTGGTAAGCTCTTTCAAAAGAAGCACCTGTTCTATCCAATTTATTTATGAAACAAACTCTCGGCACTTTATATTTATCAGCTTGTCTCCAAACTGTTTCTGATTGAGATTCCACTCCAGCCACACCATCGAATACAACTACTCCTCCGTCTAGAACTTTCAAAGATCTTTCCACTTCGGCTGTAAAGTCTACGTGACCAGGAGTATCAATAATATTAAAACGATATTTTTTAGTTAAATCAGTTGTATCTTCGTAGGTAGGAGTCCAAAAACAAGTAGTTGCAGCAGAGGTAATAGTGATTCCTCTTTCTTGCTCTTGTTCCATCCAGTCCATAGTAGCAGCCCCTTCGTGTACTTCACCGATTTTGTGAGAAACACCAGTATAGAAAAGCACCCGTTCACTCACGGTAGTCTTTCCTGCATCGATGTGTGCAATAATTCCGATATTTCTTACTTTTTCTAATGGATAATCTCGTGACATAGTATTTTAGTTTATTAGGTATTTAGGTTTTAGGAATTAAACAGGGCGAGGCTTTGCCTCGCCCTACGGCTTGTTTTTAACAAGTCATCTTTGCGAGCCTTAGCGAAGCAATCCAGAAAATTCACTTACATTAATACTTCTAATTATTAATTTATTAATTATTTTTAATTTTAAAATTTACTCCGTAAAAGTTCGTCTCTGCGAGTTTACGAAGCAGTCCAGGAATTTAAAAAGTTCCTTTTCATACAAGGAGATTCTTATTTCCTTTAATGATTCATAATATACACTAATTTCATATTTTTAACAATCCTATTAAAACTTACAGAAATCTTCGACTTCTTACTTTTAACGGGATAAACAAAAAAACCAGCAATTTTGAAGTCCGACTTCTTAACGTGTATATCAATAACCTTTAGTCATTCGTTTTGTTTTACCAATACTGAAGTCGTACTTCTTAATAGAAGTAAAAGTAAATCCAACAAAAAAACCAGCAATTCTACACTAAGTGTAAAACTGCTGGCAAATAAAGGATTAAAACTCAACCCGTGATTAATTTACTTACAACACGGAAATAACGGCTGAATTCATTATTTTTTTCAAAAACTTCTTTTTGCAATGCTTTTGCCTCTGATGCAAATTCACCAGCACAATTAGCAAAAAACTGAATCAACTCATTTTTAACATTAACAATTTCCTTATTCGGATCTAACTGAAAAATTTCTACAGCATCTTCTTCAAAAATAAGGTCTCCTATTTTTTCAATCCCAACAGAAAAATCATCTTCAAAATAAAACCCGACCAAGAAAGTACATTCAACAGGCAATTTGGTATTAATCAAGATTTCAGCAATTTTTATATAAACATCTTTTGTTTCATTTTCACTGAAATTAAAACCTTCTTCAGTAAAAAGAACCTTATGATTATTTTTATCTTCATCGACATAAATCCAAACCTCAGGAACAAAACCCTCGTTTTTTTTCTTTTCCATTCTCTTTCCCCCTATTTAATTTTTATTCAAAAAACCTCAAACATCCTTTCTCCACAATACATTAATCTATTTAAAAAAACAATAAAAAACCAGCAATTCTGCACTCTCACAGAAATTACTGGTTTGTTTTTTAAGGATCCTTAACAAGTTTTTAATATATAGTTTAAATCAGAAATTTTTTCATTAATACCATCTAACTCAATCTTCAAATAATTGTATCTTTTTGATGATTTAAAACATTTTGAAATTTGCATATTTAAAACTTCTTTTTGTTTAAAAAGTCTCTCCAAGATTTCCTGGTAATCTTTTCTTACTTCAGCAGTAGTTCGTCTCCCAGGATGTGGATCTGAAATTTCGATTTTCTCCATTTCCTTTTCTCCTTTTGTTTATATATGAAACAACAACTAATTTATTTATACCAAAAAACAAAACATAAGCAATCCCATTAAAACTCACAGAAGCCTTCGACTCCATACTTTTAACGGTATGAACAAAAAACCGTGGGGGCGAAACCCCCACAGTTTTTTTAAAATCTATTATTCCTTCAAAGCCAACTCTGCTAATTTCAATATCCCTTCTTTAGAACCCGCAGTTACAATAAATCTCTTTGTATGACAAAAAATAGCATCCTCTACCCCTGTGATTTCTTGCAATTCTTTACCAGTCTTTCCTGCCCAAGCTTCAGGCAAATCTTTTCGAGCTTCAAAAGAAGTCAAAACTTTATTAACATTTTTCATTTTCCAAATTCCTGTCTGTCCACCATTTCGATTGTCTGGTTTAATTACAAATAAAGGTTCAGGGTATTTTTGCAACACTTCTTGCCATACCCTTGGGTTATAATCTTCCTCAAAAACAATCAATCTCTTATCTTCTGTTTTTTTATAAATTTCCTCAATTTCTTTTTTAAACCCAACTTCAATAACTACTCTTTCTATTTCCATCAACAAAATATCTTCAGCCCAAGAAACCATCTTGGCGAAATTTTTATTAATCCCATTATTTTTTCTTCTTTGAGAAACAAAATTAAAGGTAGAAATCACATCATAAAAAAGATATGGATTAACCCCTTCTATATTCACAGAATATAGATCCATTCCATTATCCATTGCATCAATAGGTTGAGTCACTTTTTTATCAATCTCCTCAGCCACTTCACAAGAGCCACAAATCTCTTCACCGAAATCCTTCCATACCAAACCAAAAGCAGAATAAGCGATTCCATTCTCCCTTCCCCCTGCTCCTCCAATTTGATGATGATCAAATATTAACTTTTTAAAATCATATTCCCCCGCCAAATCGACAATATAATCATCTTCCTTTATTAAATCTAAATTCCGAGTTCTCAAAACATTAATTTGAGGTTTATAAAACATTCCTCCATATTTTTTAGTTAAAAATATTTTTAAAGTAGCCACCGCAAATACATCATCCACATGGAAAGTCCCACTATGAGTCACGATTCTAAATTTCTTTTTTATTTTCATTAACCAAATTATATCACAAACAAATACACAGCAATCAAACCACTGTGTATTAAAATAAACAAAAGGGTTCAAACCTCTTTGTTTTTTGTAACGAAAAACCCTTACTTTTCGTCTCTGCGAGAAGATAAATTTTTTTAAAATAAAAATAGTGCAATTAATTTCACTATTTTTATTTTAAAAAAATTTATCGACGAAGCAGTCCAGTCCCAACATCACAGAGTCGTGACTCCGACTAAAACATCGGAACTGTTTTTTTACTTTCTAACCGAAAACAATCATTATTAAGCAATTAATCAAAGTAATCTTATAAACTAAACTCTAAACATCTTCCTATAAAACCAAAGACTGACAACCAAAATCAGAAGAACTAAAACAGAAATAACTACCACCCCTATATTCTGCAAAATAAAAATATCATAGCCGTAAGAAAAAATAAAAGAAAAAGGAATCACCCCAAGAAAAGAAGCCAAAGTATATTTCCAAAAAGAAATACCACTAAAAAGACCCACAGCATAACTCAAAATATCAACAGGAATTAACATTCTCAAAATAACTAAAAAGAGGAATCCATTTTTTTTGGTGATTTTACTTTCCCATTGGTCTACTTTTTCCAAAGAAATATATTTTTTTAAAAAGGGTCTTCCTAAATAGCGAGAAATTAAAAAAGCAATAACAGAACCAATAGTCCAACCCAAAGTAGTATAAAACATAGTTGTAAAAGGCCCAAAAATAACACCAGCCACAGGTACTAAAGGTAGAATCGTAACAGGAGGAATAAGAGTTTCAGCCACAACCAACAAAGTAAAAATAAATTCACCTAAGAGAGGGTCTTTTAGAATAAAAACCTTAATAGAATCAAAGGGAATTTGCCAAGTTAAAACAACAATGGAAAGCAAAATCAAAACAAAGAACAATATTTTAGAAAAATATATCTGAATCCATTTATAAAATTTTTCCCAGAAAGATTTAAACATAGTTAAATATCTAATCCTCTATATCTGGGACTTTGTTTTATATAATTTTAACCTACTTTATTCACAATTTCTCCTTTTCCAAAACTCTGAATGTTTTCAATAGTCACATCAAAAATTCTTTCAATCGCCTCTTGAGTATTAAAGGCGTTATGAGGGGTAATAATCACATTCGGATTTTCAATCAAATATTGATTATTCAAAACAGTATCTACATCTTCCTCACTCGCCTTTTCATTTCTCAACAAATCCAATTCCTTACCCATATAAATCTCAGCTTCCAAAACATCCAACCCAGCACTCGCCACCTTTCCTTCTTTCAAAGCTTCCACCAAAGATTCAGTCTCAATCACGCCACCCCGAGAAGTATTTATAATCACCACTCCATCTTTCATTTTCTCAAAAGAATCTTTATTAATCAAATGATGAGTATGCGGGTTATAAGGCACATGCAAAGTAATCACATCGGCTTGAGCCAATAATTCGTCCATATCCACATATTCAAAACCTTGCGTTCGTGCCATTTCTTCATCTCGATTAACATCAAAGGCCAAAACCTTCATTCCAAAACCATTAGCAATTTGAATAACATGTTGTCCGATCTTTCCTGTTCCCACCACTCCTAGAACTTTTTTATTCAAATCAAAACCACGCAAACCTTCCTTTTCAAAATTCCCCTGTTCTAGAATCTGGTCATAAGCTGGAAAAATCTTTCTTGATACAGCCAGCATCAAAGCAAAAGTAAATTCAGCCACTGTCACAGAACCATAGGCCGGCACATTAGAAACCACAATATCCCTTTTCTTAGCTTTTTCCAAATCAATATGGTCATACCCAGTCGAACGAGTGGCTACATATTTCAAGTTAGGAAATCTGTCATATACAGAAGCGTCCACATTAGACCCTACAAAAACAGACAAGATTTCAGCCTCGTCATCTTTAAAATCAGGAAAGTCCTGCACTCTCCCTTTTTTAAATTCAATTTCAAATTCCCCCTCTTGAGAAATCCCCTTCTCAAAATAGTCCTTCTCCCAATCCTCATTGTAAAAAAATAGTATTTTTTTCATATTGTTTTAAAACCCCTCCCTTCCCGTCTTTGCGAGGAGGTACGACGAAGCAATCCAGTCATCTTTATTCGTATCTACGGAGTATTGTTAATTCTAATTAAATAAATTATATCATTCCTTTTCTGTCTCTGCGAGGAGAATGAGGTTTTTCATTTTCATCATCTTCCATCCCTTCCGTCTTCGCGACCCAGCTTCCCCATCTTCCCCATCTCCTTCTTCGTCTCTGCGAGCTTGCGAAGCAGTCCAGTCTTCAACTCTAAAAGTATCCCCAGCAATCCATCAATAAATAAAAAACCGCCCGAAAAAACCAGACGGTTTTTTCGGACAGGGGAAAGAAAATCAAACTCTTAGAAAAAGATGTTCAAATCCTTTTTTCTGTAATTTAGCTTTCCGGTTTTCATAGTTAACCAGAGCATCAACCATTCCATCAAGAAGCTCAATGGTCTGGAAATGACAAAAATTCGGCTGTTCCATTCTGAAACATCGTGAGGGTTTTTCTCCCAATAAATTAATCTGCTTTTCCATCTCATCAATAATCATCCAATGGATCTTATTCAATTCAGATCCAACCCCGTCAGTTTTCCAACAGTCATCATGAAACGATGTCATTTCGAACGACTCAACATCATGCAAAAAACACGAATTGTTTTCAGCCAGCAAAACCTTGGTGTAATTATGCGGACGATAAAAAATAAAATGAACATAAGTCCGACGATCAATTACATCAGAACAATCATCATCTTTTTCAGCATGAGGAAAACAAAAATAAGACATATCCAAACAGATATGCAAAACTTTATTTTCAGTAAATCTTGGCAACATTGCCCTGACGATTGAACAGATTGCGTTTCCAGCATCCATTTTCATGATTTTCTCCTTTCTTTTAAAATTTAAATCAACTTTCTACTGTTCAAAACAGTACAACATTATCATAAAAAAGTAAAGCAATCTTTTTTGTTTGACTATATCAAGTCTATATTGTATTATTCAGATAGATATAAACCAAGAACTTTAAAGGAGATTCGCATGGAAAATGAAACTGTCTTTGAGGAACTACTTAAGGGCAAAGATCCCATTAGAATGGCTACTGAGAATAATGGGATTCTTGTGGTTCTTCCAGATAATATTAAGGAAGATATTATAAAAGATTCCAATGAAGTTGGAGCTGATCCCAATGAAACCCTTCGGCTTGTCAGTAAAATTTATAAAGAGGCTGCTGCTTTAATCATTGACCGATTACTGGGGGTTAGATAAGTAAAATTCCACCTAGTCGAAAACAAAAGCCCCGACCAAACTTATTGGTCAGGGCTTTTATTTTTTTAAAATTGAAAAATACTCGACAAAGCAACCTGCCTGCCCACGCCTGCCGGCGCGCAGGGGCAGGCAAGTCCAGGAATCTAAAATCTAATCCGCCAGCTGGCGGACTAAAATCTATAATTCCAAACAAATAATTTGTTAAATTATTTGTTTGGATAGTCCTCAATCAAAATCCCCTTTCCATATTTCTTAACCACCACTTTTTGTCGTTCTTTAAATCGTAACTCTTTCACTAAATCTTTAGGAATAGAGATAGAATATGTTCCAGCTCCATTTTTCACAATTTTTCTTATATTATTACTCATACATTTATGTTAACACAAACCCAACGTTAGGGTAACGTTACCCTAACGTTACTTTTTTTATTAAACTCTTTATATTTTGAATACAGTTGTTTAGCTTTATCTTCTGAAATTGATTTTATATAATAAATATCATCTCCGTAGGATCGTGGAACATCAAAAATATTATGTTTTACTAAAGGTCCCCAAGCCCATTTTGAAATTATTTTATTATTATCATTAATCACCCCAATATGAGAAATTAATTCAGGATATTTTTCTAAATCACGATATATAATCCAATCTCCTATTTGCGGATTATCAATATACTCTAATTCTTTTTCTTCTAATAATTTTAGAAGAAATGAATCATAGATAAAACCCTTACTGTCTTTTATTATTTCTTGATTATTCGATAATCCCAGAGCATAAAGAAAGCAATTATAATTATTATCATATTCAGGAGGATTTTCTAAAACCTCAATTTCTTTAGGTAAAATATTTAAGGTGTTTTTTATAAATAATTCTGGTTTCCACCAATTATCGCCACCATCTACAAGAATTATTTCATCTAATTTTTTTCTTATATTCATATATTTTTAATAAGTATTTCCACAAGTCGCCGACAAATTAAGAAGTTGAACTTGTTTTAACTATCTTTATTAAAATACCTATAATTTTATTAATTTCTTTTAACTGTTCATCAACATTAATTTCAACTAATTCACTTTCCTTTAATAAATTTAACCAGTACCTAGTTTCTCTTGCTTCTTTTGAAGCAATTGTCATTTCATGGATAAAATCTTTCCTACTTTGCCCTGCCAAAGCTTCTTCTACATTAGCGCCAATACTCGTAGCACTCCTAAACACTTGTTTAGAAATTATAAACTCTTTTTGATTCTTTAATTCTTTGTATAAAGAAATAATTTCTAAAGCAAAATCAAAACTTTTCTTTTGTATTAAATTATCTTTTTCCATAATCTAAAATCTAAAATCTAAAATTTATAATCCAAAATCTTCAACTGTAATTCTAGTATTTAGAATTACAAGTTGCAGATTTTGTAAATCCCGCTTCTTCGGCTTCCTCCTCAGAACAAAAATACCTCTCTCCCCTTTCAGCATCTATTTTAATCTGTGAGTAAGGCGCACAATTAGGCAAAAAATAAAACTTAGTCGGATTCTCAGTTGAGATATTTCCTTTAATCACACATTCAGAATCTTCAACCTGTATATCAGTTACGTCTCCAAAATATTTTGGCAACTCTTCACAATTTCCCCACACCCCAAGCTCTCCCGCAATAGCCTTATTCTCCATCTGAGCCAAATACCTTTTATATTCAAAATCAGGAACCACAGGAATAGCCTTAGCAAAACCATTCTCTACCATATACTGAGCAACCAACAAATCATCCTCATCCTCCATACCTGAGGGTAAAAATACATGTCTCAGCAAACGCCCGAACTTATCCACTCCCGAAACATCTTTTCTTAATTTAACTTCCTTCCCTTCTATTAACTCCTTCAAAGCATCCCTCGACTCTTCGAAATAACACTCACCCTTATCTGGAGCAGCAATATTCAAAATCCTCACCGAAACTTGCCCCGTTTGAGAAAGGTCGTCAGAGACGACCGTCTTCTCTAATGGGGATTCATCGTCTCCTTCCACCTTAAAAGTATCCCCATCAATCACCTCTACCACCATATGCAAATTCTCCTCAACCCCTCCATAATTACTAGTCTTCACCACAGTATATCCACCCAACCCCAAAGCAGACAGTAAAGCAGTAACAATCGCAATTTTCTTTTTAGTACCCATAGATAATTTAATTAATTAATAATTTATTTTATTTAAAGGATTATTTAAAATAACTTTTATTATGTTAAAATTATATCATGGAAAAAGAAAAAACGAATTTAGCTTTTATTGATGGACAGAACCTACATTTAGGAACAACCCAAAATAATTGGAAAATTGACCACAATAAATTCAGAAAATATCTAGAAGATAAGTATAATATAACAGAAGCTTACTATTTTTTAGGGTATGTAACTGAGGAAGAACAAGATTTGTATAATAACTTACAAAAAGCAGGTTTTATTGTTGTATTTAAAGAACATAGTTCGGCACTAAAAGGTAAAAAGAAAGGAAATGTTGATACAGATATTGTTTTTGAAATATTAAAGAGATTTATAGATAATGATGATTTTAACAAAATAATACTTGTTTCAGGAGATGGAAACTATAAAAAAATAGTTGATTATCTTATTAAAAAAGATAAATTCAAAAAAATATTATTCCCTAATAACGGATTTGCATCTTCCTTATACAATCAATTAGGTTCAGAATTTTTTGATCATTTAGAAAATCCAAGTATTAAATCAAAAATAGAATTTAAATAATAAAAAAAGATAATAAAAAAAGGGCTCCTTAGGCACTAACACCGTTCGGATCCCTTTTTGTATTGATATGCCTATATTATATACAAAACACATAAAAAAACAATAGATTTGGGGATAAGTCTGAAAAACCCATAAACCCCTATCAAAAACCTTTTCTATCAATAATTTCTTTCAAAAACCTTATAATCAAACCCGTAACCCCATCGCCACGGAGCCGGAATCAAAGGATGCCCAAAAACCCTAATACCTAAATACATAAAACTTCCCAAAGGAAACAAAAGCTCATTAACTTCCTTTTTCAATTCCAAATCAGAAAGCTTTCTAGCCTCAGAGCTTCCACCAGCCCAATACTGCATATCATGATTTATACAAATATCTGTAATATCAACTCCCAAAAAACTGTTTGGAAAAAGAGAACAACCATCAGTAGTAAACTCATGCGGAGGCAAAACAGCAACATCAACACCCTCCCCAGCCCGCTCAACCAACTCCTCCATCCCCCCAACCTCAAACCCCTGATCAACAACCACAGCAGTAGTAATAACCACCAACCCCACTATCACCCCCGCAATAATTCCTTTAGTTTTCATATAAAAATTATATCATTTCTTTTTTTATTTCATTAAAATATTGACTTTTTTTGTGGATAGGAGTAAAATATTTTTAAATTAAAAATATTTTACTCCTATCCACAAATTTCACATTTTTCTCTTGCTTTTATTCAACACTTTGTGATACATTATATGTATGAGCGGAAAGCTCCGGGGTTCGCGTTTGCGAGCCGGTAAGAAACCTAAGCTTGCTTAGGTTTTTTGCTTTCTAAATTATCAAAACAACTATATTTTATACCTTCAATATTCAAATCAACCTCAGATAAACAAGCATCTATAACTCTTTTATTTTCATACAGCATTGTCCAAGGAATAAACCCTGAATCATATTTTCTTTTTGCCATTGGATATAAATACAAATCAGCTATCTGAACAAGTGAATTTACTTTCATTTTTCGCTTAGGTCTTCCTAATATGATTTTTTTATAATCTTCATTAGTAAGAGGGTTATATTTTTTTGATGTTTGAAAACTAAATGGATGTCCATCATTTTTTAAATCTCTTGTATATTTAATAATAGCTTTATTTTCTACCTTCCCAGCTTCTTCAAAACGAACATACATAGTTTTATTTTCCTTCTTAAGATATTTTGAAACTCTTTCAATTAAAACATTATAAGCTGTTTTACACATCCTCCAACGATTATCACCATATTTTTCTTTGTATCTTTCATTATATCCAGGTCTGTAAATAACACTAGCAAAACCCATAACAGGTAAAGATACTAAAAACTCACCTATTTCTTTTGTAAATTTTTCTTTATTTTCTTTGCTTTCTTTAAGCCAAGTAAAGTTTTTTCTTGCTGATCTAATTTCAGAAGAATGTAAAGGATAAGTTATATTCCATTTTTCACAAAATTTATTATATTTTTTCATAATAAGTTCTCTATCGTTTGTTGCAATTAAAACCCCGCCTAAAGCAAAATGATCTAAGTGATCATCACGATCAGTAAAATCTTGCTTATCAGGATTTCTACTTCCTGAATCATCTATATAAAAATAATAATCTGGTTTTTTTGATTCCATAACAATTTTTAAAAAGTTTTATTTTTTATAAACCACAAAATAAGGTAATTTATCTAATCCTATATATCTAAACATCCAATAATCCGCCCTTCTAGCAGTAGGAGATAATTGATATTTTTTTAAATTAGATTTAGGAACGAAAGGGTAAAATCTAATTTCTTGAAATTTTTCTCCTTTTTCTTCCCATTTAAAATTTACAAATAAAGCAGGGGTTAGGAACCCTGACTTTAAAACTTTTTCCATGATTTGCCACCCTGCCCCAAAAATTTGAGCTTTTGGTTTTGATGCATTTGTTTTTACCTGAGCCCTAAATGAACACCCAGTACATTGCAAATCATACAAAGGATAATTAGGCGGTAAAATCATTAAACTCTTTCCACAATTAGGACAAGGAACAAGATCGACTACTTCTAATTCTCCTATATCTCCAGCTGTTTTATTATTTGTCATAATTTATTTTTAATTATTACTCAAATTCTACCACATTCCCCTTTCTCCTCCCAACCAACCCAACCCCAACTTTCATTTATTTTTTATCTTCTATTAAAATAGTTTTTGCATTTTCATTTTTAACGATTTCGTTTACATAACAAATTGATTCTATATATTTTTCAGGATTATCTTTGATCTTTTGTTTTAAACTCGAAAACCAAATAATTATTCCTTCAAAAATCGAATCTATTAAAAGATACAAATCAATATGTTTAATATTAAAACCTTTTTCTTTGAAATGATTTTTTACTTTAATACTAAAATCATTAGGAACTCCAAACTCAAAAGACAATCGAACACCTTTATCTTCATCTATTTTCGGAAAAGAATAAAAATGCAAAAAAGAATTTCTTATCTTCCAAAAAAGATCTTCATTTAAAGAAAGTTTTTGTTTATTTTTAACAAAAACTTGATTTTTGTCATTAATAACATATTCCCTAACCCACTTTTTAAATCTTTTTTTATTATTATTTTCTAAATCATCTCCTCTAATCCCATCAAACATTAAACTAAATCTAGAAAAAGTATCAATTGTGATAAGAGAAATACAAAGCTGAGCTCTAGTAAAAGGATCATTAAATTCTTTACTTTCTCTTCTTAATTTATGAATTGATTGATGTAATTCAGTAAAATAATTATAAAGATTTTTTAAAGTGTCTTCTTCTAACTGTTTCCAATCATTTAATTGATTATTTTGTTTTTCTTTAATTTTCATTAATATTTTTTAGTCTTCTTATTTTTTTTAACCTTTTTGAGGCTTCATAGATAGATCGTTCAATTTCTCTTGTTTGATTTTTTTTATTCTTATATTCCAAAACATATTCCATTAAATTTTTTTCTGCCAAACTTTTATCTCCAACAAGATCATAATATAAAATACCTAAGGGTAATTTAAGATATGTTTTTTCAGGTTCTTTATCAAGAACTTCTTCATACCACTTAACTATAGTAATAGACTGTTTACCCATCTCTAATAAATTATTTTTTATAGCTAATAATAAATTATCTAAACCATTAGCAGTATCCTTTGAATAATAATAAACAAAAGCCAAGTTCAAATAAGGCGCTGGGTCTTTTCTATTAGTATTGTTTTTTGAATTAGTGATTTCTTCTATTGATCCATCTATATCTCTTAAAATAAATTTAGTAATCCCTTTAACTAAATAAAAATTTACAAAAAAACCTAATTCTTTAAATTCTCCTAAAATAAATTCTAAAGATTCTTTTATATCATCTATCCCATCTCTGTAAGGAGAAAGGTTTAAACAAAATAATTTTTCATTAAAAATATCATTTATCATTAGTTCTATGCTTTTCAGAGCAATAATACAATTTATTGTTAATTTTTTCTTACTTATAAAAAAGACTCGAGCCTTTTTAAGAATAATAAGAGCATGTTCATCTCTTTTTGAGTGATAAAGAGATACACCTATCACATACAAAGAAAGTCCTTCTATATTTTCAGCTAAAGTACTTCTATCTGTGATATTGTTTTTATCTCTTATAGTCCATCTTTGTTCTGATAAGAGATTTCCTAAATTTTTGTTAAAAGATTCCAAACCTTCTTTGTTAATATTCAAATTATAAGAAAATCTAATAGGAACAAAATGAATTTCTTCTTCATTATTATTTTTACCAGACTCAATATCACCCCAAATAAGCAGACTATATCCTGTTTTCTTTAATATAGAATATGCTTTATTTTCATCTTTAGGGTGCTGATGTTTTTTTAATCTCCCAACAAAAATTTCACCCTCTAGATGCTCTCTTTTAACATTTTTTTCAACTCTCCCTTCCAAAGCTTCTATCTCATCATTTGTCTTGATATCTTTTGAAAAAGAAAATAAAATACCTGTTTTTTCTTCCTCTAATTTTGGTAATCTTAATTCTTTCAACCAAAGGACAGCTGTAAAAAATAAAACCAAAATAATATACAAAGGTGATTTTAATATTTCAACATTATACAAATCGAAAAACATTAAACCAAGCAAAGGACAGAAGTAAATTATAAAAAACAAAATTAAAAAACCAAGTTTCGTATGGATTATAGGCTTTATATATTTTTCATAAAATTGAATCGTTAAATTTAAATCTTCTATTTTACTCATTATTTCAATAATACCCCTTATATTTAAATAAAACAATTATCCCCTACCATTTCCTCTAAATATCTGATATTGTATTAGGAACAACTAAATAAGTTTTATCTATTTTTTAAATAGATTATGACCTAACCCCTACTTATGTAGGATATGGTATAAAAACGCGACAAACATAAAAAACCCGTTATTAGGGCGTTTGTCGCGTCATCGTGGGAAACCGCGATTGAGGATTTCCGTAAGGAGCCTTCCTAGTAACGGGCTTTTTGTTTGCTTTTTTAATTAAATAATTAAATAAATGACAAAAACCCGCTAATAATTTAGTTGTCATTATTAATTATTAGCATTTTGAAACCAACTTTAAACTACTTGGACACCCGGTGTCCAAGTAATCTAAAAAGTTTCAAAATTAATTAAAAACTTGGGGATGCTATCCCCAAGTAAAAATAAAAATCATGAAAAAAATATTTTTCTTTGTGTTGGTAGGGTTTTTTGTTTTAGGTGTGGGTAATGTTAATGCTTCCTATGATGGTAGTGCTTATTCTAATTACTACTCACCTACTGACAATAGTTGTGGTTTAGGTCATGCTGTTAATTCATCTGATGGTAGAACTATTGTCTCTTGTATAACTAGAGAACATTGGATGAAGAGTACTGCTTTAGATTATTCTATCAAAAAGCTTATGACTATTATTCGAGGTCAAAAGGTTTTATTAAAGAATGGTGTCGTGGATGTTTGTCCTGTATGGTATCAAGAAGCCTGTGTCCTAGACAAAGATCTGTTTGTTAGATACATAAACTAACAAACCAAAAACAACTTGGTAATCCAGTTACCAAGTCATTAAAGAAGGATATAATCACCCTTCTTTAAAATCTGCAGATAAACACAAGAAGTCCCAGAGACTCTTTATCTGCAGGTTTTAGAGAAAATTTGAAATCGAAGTCTACAGATTTTAGAGAAAATTAAATACTCCCCTTCTTTCCAAAAAACAAATTAAAAAACAACTCAAAAAATAAGCAAATACCCCAAACTCAAAGGCAAACACCTCCCCCACTATATCAACCATAACAAATTCATTATGAAGAAAAGATAAAGTTTTTATTAACCCAAAAAACAAATCCAAAAAAAATTTAGCACCCCGAGTGCCAAATTCCAATACTCTCAAATAATATAGTCATTCAAAGACTATATTTTATATTCTAACATTCTATAGAATGTTAGAATATTATTTTATAAAATAGCCCCATATATTCATTATAATATTATGCATAATACTATAATGAAATCACCACCCCCGACACCTAACTTCAACACCCAAACCCAAACCCAAACCCAACCTAAACAACAATAAAAAAACTCACAGGCAAACACCCCTCCCAATTATACAAATCATACCAAACCACACATGAAGAAAACCGACTTAATATCAAAAACGGGTGCTTAAATTTGGCGGAATCTCAATCTTTTTTATTCAAATAATCATCAACTAACTTTTCTCTCAATTCGTTTCTTAAACCATTATGGTTTTTTAATAATTTCT
>Ga0180007_10001504_pt1 | contig 31471 bp, 33 predicted proteins | sample MM_PC_MetaG_FD_121122 | JGI IMG/M metagenome (GOLD analysis project Ga0180007, IMG submission 121122) | Groundwater microbial communities from the Aspo Hard Rock Laboratory (HRL) deep subsurface site, Sweden - MM_PC_MetaG | ecosystem: Environmental > Aquatic > Deep subsurface > Groundwater... | reverse complement strand
TACAACAACGCAATTGCTTCCGCTAAAGCTACCACTGATGCTACCTTAAACAACCTTTCCAACGCCTATATTAAATCCCCCATTAACGGCGTCATCACCAAATTAAACTATAAAGAAGGCGAAAACATAATACTTTCCCCTTTATCCAAAGTTAAAGATAGAAAGAGGGTTTTTTGAAAATGCCAACTAAAACTTCTCCCATAGTGGAATTTAGGAATGTATACAAAGATTATAAAATGGACGGGGTTTTGGTGGGCGCTCTTCAAAACATTTCCCTAAAAATCGTAAAAGGCGAGTTTGTTTCTATTGTGGGAAAAAGTGGGTCTGGAAAATCCACCCTTATGCACCTTATTGGGTGCCTGGATGTTCCAACCAAAGGCGAAATTCTCATTAACGGACAGGACATATCCAAACTGTCGGAAAAAGAACTTGCCGGAATACGAAATAAATATGTGGGATTTGTTTTTCAAACTTTCAATTTACTGCAAAGAACCACCGCTTTGGACAATGTAAAATTGCCTCTAGTTTATAATTCAGAATACAAAAAAGGAGATAGAGCTATTCAACTTCTTAAAGAAGTGGGTTTGTCAGATAGACTAAAACATACCCCCAACCAACTATCCGGCGGTCAACAGCAAAGAGTGGCTATAGCAAGGGCGTTAATAAACAATCCTGAACTTATTTTGGCGGATGAACCTACAGGTAATTTAGATTCCAAATCGGGCAAAGAGATAATTGACTTGTTTATTAAACTAAACAAAGAAGGAAAGACCATTGTGGTAGTTACCCACGATGAAGATGTGGCTAAAGAAACCAAAAGAATAATTAGAATTGAGGATGGAAAAATAATAAAGTAATGAACATTTTGCCAAAATTTTTGGAAACCATAAAACTTGCCTTAAAATCGGTAAGCTCAAACAAAGTCCGTTCTTTTTTAACAATGCTGGGGGTGATCATTGGAGTTGCCTCGGTGATTCTTTTAATCTCAATTGGAAACGGTATAACAGGCTATGTAACCGGCGAATTTGAAAAATTGGGTTCAAACCTAGTTTTGGCAACTCCCGGAAAAATAAAGGTTGAAATAGGGGGAGGCGACCCTAGTCGCGCTTTAACCAACAGCAAATTTTCGGAAACGGAAGTTAAAAATGTGGAAAGAATAACCGAAACAGTTATTGCGGCAACAATAGAAGCCACCGATTCTAAAAGGGCTAACTACAAAAAGAATACTTTTTATTCCCTAATTTACGCTACCGATTACAATTTCCCTAAAGTGTTAAATTATAAAGTTCTATCTGGTAGATTTTTCACCAAAGCGGAGTATCAAAACGCAAGTCGCTCTGCCATAATAGGAAATTCCGTGGTGGAAAAATTGTTTAAAAACGAAAACCCGCTAGGCAAAGAATTTACTATTGAGGATAAAAAATTTACTGTAATAGGCGTGTACGAAAAAAGAGGCGGGTTTGGAGGTCAGGATTACGATTCAATCATTACTATTCCTTTTACTACCGCCAAACTTCTTTTCAACATACGAAAAATTACCGGCATAAATATAAAAACCAACCCCGCTGTGGATATAAACCAAGCCAAAAAAGATATTGAAAAGGCTTTTCTTAAAACATTAACTCGCGATGATTTTACCCTTTTCACCGCCGAAGAACTTTTAAGTTCCATAAATAATATCCTAACTACATTAACCACTGCTTTAGCTGGGATAGCGGCTATATCTTTACTTGTAGGAGGCATAGGAATAATGAATATAATGCTTGTTTCGGTAACCGAGAGAACGCGGGAAATCGGGCTTAGAAAAGCGGTGGGGGCAACCCCAAATAATATCCTAGTTCAATTTTTAACAGAGTCTTTAATATTGAGCGTTATTGGAGGATTTAACGGAATCCTTTTGGGATATTTGGGGTCTCTAGCTTTAAAAAATTTTATTCCTGCCACATTAACACCCGGGTCGGTGCTTTTAGCATTTGCGTTTTCGGCGGGAGTTGGTATAATTTTTGGAACTTACCCTGCTTACAAAGCGGCTAAAAAGAACCCAATAGACGCTTTGCGATACGAATAGGAAAAAAACAATATGAATACAAGTATTGAGAAATTACCAAAAAAGACATATGAACTTACTATAACCGTGGAAAAAAACGCGGTGGATACTGCGTTTAAACACACTTTGGAACATTTTTCTAAACATACAAAAGTGGAGGGTTTTAGGGAAGGAAAAGCGCCTATTAATATGGTTAAAGAAAAGGTGGATAAAGGGAAATTAAACGGGGAAGTGATAAACCATTTAATTCCAAACTATTATTCGGCGGCGCTAAAGGAACACAAAATAAACCCTATTATAAGTCCTAAAATTGAAATAACCCAATTTGAAGAAGGCAAAGACTTAATATTCAAGGCTACGGTTGTGGAAAAACCAGATATACTTTTGGGAGATTACAAAAATAAGGTAACAACTTTAAAAAGCGGAGAAAATGACAAAAAACCCACTATAGAAGAAATAATCAATAAAATACTTGAAACTGTAAAAATAGAAGTTCCTCAATTATTAATAGACGAAGAGGTAACCAATATGTTTTCAAATTTAATAGACCAAACGGCGCGGCTTGGGATTACCGTAGAAGACTATTTAAAATCGCAAAATAAAACCGTGGAAACATTAAAATCCGGATACTCTAAAATAGCGGAATATAATATAAAAGCGGATTTGTTATTAAACGAAGTAGCCAACACGGAAAAAATAGAAGTTTCCGAAGAAGACATTAAAAAAACCATAGACGCCGCTCCAGACGAAAAAACAAAGGAGGCGCTTTCAAACGAGAACCAAAAATGGTATATTAGAAGCATATTAAAAAAGAATAAGGCTATCCAAAAGCTCTTAGAGTTGGTGACGGAGGAAAAAAATGACTAATCAATTAGTACCTATAGTGGTAGAAAAAGACCCGCGGGGTTTTGAGAGGAGTTATGATATTTATTCAAGACTTTTAAAAGAGCGGATTATATTTTTAACCGATGTTATAGATATGATTACTGCAAACACGGTTATAGCGCAGTTATTGTTTTTGCAATACGAAGACTCCAAAAAGGAAATCAAAATATACATAAATTCTCCCGGAGGGTCTGCTTACGCGGGACTTGCGGTATACGACACCATACAACACCTTAAATGTCCTGTCTCTACAATTGCGGTAGGTATGGCGGCTTCGGCGGCGGCTCTTATTTTAGCAGGAGGCGTAAAGGGAAAAAGATATAGTTTAGGAAATTCCGTAATTATGATACATCAACCTCACGGCGGAGCGCAGGGGCAGGCAACCGATATAGAAATTTCCGCAAAAGAATATTTGAGGGTAAAGGATATTTACATAGATATTTTGGCAAAACACTGCGGACAAAAGCGAGAAAAAGTAGCAATGGATGTGGACAGGGATTTTTTTATGTCTCCGGGGGCGGCAAAGAATTACGGGATCATAGACGACATCATCGCGTAATATAAGGGGTGGTTAGCTCAGTTGGCAGAGCGCTTCAGTGACATTGAAGAGGTCATAGGTTCAAGTCCTATACCGCCCACCAAGATTAAACTTTCCGACTTTTTGCCAACGAGATTGGACATTGTGGAAATAAGGAAGTTTGCTATGTTTTATAAAAAGAATGCCAACTATTTCATTAAATAAACTATAATTTTACTTTATATTCTCCTTGCGATAATAGCGTATATACTTTGGCGTATTTACCGCCAGAAAAAAAACAAGAAAGAACAATTTAAAGACTATCCGCATTTATACGGAAAACTTGAGGGCAAATGGCTTGAAGTGTTTGCTCATCATTATGAAAAGGGAGATCCTCTTTTGGAAATAGCATTTCTACTAATGTTGGGAGGATCAACAAAAATAAATTTTTCCGAAGGATCAATGAAATGGGATTCTCTTTGGCATGCGACTGGAGAATTACTGGAACATCTTGAGAAGTACCACGAAGGAACAGTTGCTGAACATGAGATTGCGATTTGTACTTATTGGCAAATAGCCGCCAAAGCTGTTGAAGAGCTAATAAAAGAAAATCCCGAAATTGAAGGCAAAAAAATAGAAGTAGAACCATACACAAATATCAATAAAATTGCGTCATTATTCCCAAGAAAAGCTAATCATCCGGCTAAAGAAATCTCTTTCTTCAATGCAGATGGCCCATTCCCGCGAGAATCAAAAGACTCGGCAGTAATTGATGAGAAAATAAAAGCACTTGGACTCTAAAAACTTTGTTGTTATTCATCGTTATATCTGATATTATATAAACACTATGACTAAGAAAACCCCTCAAAAACTGATAACTAAAGTGGCTTCAAAAAAGGTCCTGAAGCAGAACGAAGAAGCCATAAAGTCATACGACCGCTACAAAGAAACGACTGACCTCATTGATCGGGCGAATATTGCGCTGGGCAGAAAACCGGCTTTCAAGACGGCGACTGGTTCAACGCTTAATTTTGAAATAAACCATTATGGAATCGCCTCAACCACAGCGCAAAAAATTTAAGACTGCGCAAGATTGGAACGATTTTATCGGCCAAGCGCAACAGTCCGGTCAAAGAACAACCGGACAAGATTTATTTGCGCTCCGAAAAACCTGCTATGAGGAGATTGAAAAGCATCGTAGCCGCCCGCTTTTAGTTTACGCAACAAAGTTCTTGGATGGCGTGCCACAGGGCGCACCGAATTTTATTGATTTGTCCGATGTGGACGGATTTACCGACCTTATTAACTCTGTGAAAGGAAACGGCTCTGTTGATGTTTTGTTGCATAGTCCTGGCGGACGACCAGACGCGACAGAACGACTCGTTGGACTTTTGCGTGGAAAATTCGATGAGGTAAATTTTCTTATTCCGCACTCGGCTTATTCGGCAGCCACAATGCTTGCGCTTTCAGGAAATAACATTATTTTGCATCCAAGCGGAACGCTTGGGCCGATTGACCCTCAAATCAACGGCATCCCAGCTCGTTCGATTAAACGCGGTTTTGAAAAAGTGAAAGAGCGTATCGCAAAGGAAGGTCCAGAAACACTTCCCGCTTATATCCCCCTCATCGAAAAGTACTCACTTGATCTTTTGGAACTTTGCGAAGATTCGGAAAAGCTATCACGCGAACTTGTATCAACTTGGCTCAAGCGATATATGTTCAAGGGCGATAAAAAAGCCGTTGGCAAAATCCGAAAAGCGGTAAATTACTTTTCAGACTACGACAAGCATTTATTGCACTCCCGTCCGCTATCAATGGAAAAACTTGCGAGGTTTGGATTGAAAATAGAACTTGCAGACGAGACACTTCAAGATTTGCTATGGGAAGCGTATATTTTGCTCAACGGCTTTTTCAATGTCAGCCCGTTTGTTAAGCTGTACGAGAGCGCACACGGCGTGTCGTGGGGCAAGCAATTTCAGCAAGTTTTTATCGGCCCACAGCCACAGCAGAAGTTGAAGCTCCAATAACAGATTGCCCGCCGAAAAATTTGGAAGCCGTAGCGAAGCGGAGGCGGGCAGTTTCAGCCAAAGGCTGACCGTCCTCTGGACGGGGTTAGAGCGCTTCGCTTTAGATAAAATTGGTCGAGTAGCTCAGTTGATTAGAGCGTTGCGTCGACATCGCAAAGGTCACAGGTTCGAACCCTGTCCCGACCACAATGGAGACTAAAATTGCCCTAAAATTTGTTGTTATATTACTAGCCTGTTTTATTTCTCTTTTATTCCTTGGCTTTGCCTTTAAAACCTTTTCAGTAATCTCTCCAGACATATTATCTCAAACAAATCAAGGTATAAAAGCAGGACTTTTAATTTTCATAGCCATTTTTATAACCACCTTTTTTTACATTTTAGTCAGTTTTATAACCACCACAAAAGTTAGGCTAATTCCTTTTTTTATCGTTAGTTTTACCGGCTACATTTTAGGTTTTGCCCTCGGACAATCTTTGCCAAACCAAGTGGCGGTGTCGTCTATTTCCGCTTTATTTATATCGTTAGGACTTTTTAAAATGGTCTTATATATTCGTTTAGAATACCTAAACTGCATAAAACCAAAACTAGCCATAATTATTCCCAAAAACATTCACAGCTTTTTGGTAATATTGGGACTAATTCTATCCATAAATTTTTATATTTTCTTTAGCGCCGCGACAAAAGGATTGCCATTTAAAATCCCTGAAAGATTTTTAAACAAAGCTATGGAACCGGCTATTAAAATTATTGAAAATAATTTAGAAACACAGATAAATACTCAACTGCAAAATAGTTTGGGGCAAGTTATTAACACACAGGACAGGGAAGCGACTCTAAAATTTATCCGCGCGGAGTTGGAAGAAACTTTTAGCGAAGGGAGTACTCGTCAACAATTAGGGTTTAATCAAGATGTGATAAATCCAAAAGATATAACTCTTACACAGGAAGGGAAAGTGGACATAAAACCTGTAGTGGAAAACCTAAAACCAACTCTATTAAAACAGGTTAACAAGGCTCTGGAACCTTATACAAAATATATTCCAATACTTTTAGCTTTTTCGTTATTCTTTATTTTAAAATCAGTGTTTTCAATCTTTCCATTTTTAATAGTGTCATTTATATCCTTAAATTTCGTATTGCTAAAAAAGTTAAAATTTATTAAACTCATAAAATCCACCGCGGAGGTGGAAAGATATAGTTTATGAAAAACGAACAATACAAAAATTTTATGGACAATTGTGTGGTAGCGCTTATGACAGGAGGAGAAAGCTCCCGTTTTAAGGAAGTGGAAGGCACTAGCGACACACATAAAAACTCGTTCAAACTACCCAACAACAATACAATGCTGGAGATGGCTATAAAAATGTATAAAGACGCTGGCATCAAAAACTTCGTGGCACTGGTGTATTATGAAGCGGACACAATAAAAGATTTGCTCGGGGACGGTTCCAAACTTGGCATAAATATTTCTTACAGCTATGACCCGGGACATCCTGTTGGAAAAGGCGGGGCAGTAAAAAATGCCATTCTTAATGGCTCAATCCCAAACAACAAAAACCTAATTGTCCACAACCCAGACGATGTAATAATAAATTACAAAGGTTCTTTTCCGGGAGATATAATTGCGGGGCATATTCAAGGAACTTTGCGAGGAAATATCTCCACTGTGGTTGTTGTGGAAGAAACTCCTTATGCCTTTACCGGGATGAAAATATGTAATGGGCAAGTATCTCAAATAGATATGTACCCTATGGTTCCAATACCAACGCATATTGGAGTAACTATATTCTCGCCAGAAAGCTTTGAATATTTTGATAAGTTATTTAACCTAAACAAAAAAAGCGATTTTGAGAAAATATTATTCCCAATTCTTGCGGAAGAAAAAAAGTTATACGCAGTGGCGATACCTAATGAATGTTGGCTTGCCGTAAACAATCTAAAAGCGTATAGAGAACTCGTAAATCATCTGACTACATAAGAAATCTCTCCAAACTAAGAGAATTTGCCAATGTATAATTCCCAACTCTTGTCCGTACCAAGGATATTAAAGTACCGCCACCTCCGAGTTTATTGCCTATATCATTTGCCAAACTGCGAACATAAGTTCCTTTTGAACACACCACTCTAATTTTTATGTAAGGATATTTTTTGGCGGGGGAATTGTATCGTTGTCTAGACAATGATACAAAAGTGACTCCAGTCTCTAAAAGCTCTAATTCTTTTATAAATACTTTCCTCTTTGGAAGTTTTATACCTCCCATTTTTCCTTCTCTAGCATATTTATAAAGGGGTTTACCTCTGATTTTAACAGCGGAGAAAGCGGGTACCTCTTGTATAATATTCCCAACGAATTGATTTAACACTTTTTCTATTTTGTCCCTTTCCAACACCTTACCCGCTAATCTTAATTTATCCTTCTCAAGGACAGTTCCCTCTATATCATAAGTATCTGTTCTAATTCCAAAAGCAATTTTTGCGATATATTCTTTTTCCAAACCCATAAATTCGCTTTGTCTTTTAGTATCGTTTTCTGTTAAGACTATTAAAATGCCTTCAGCAAGAGGGTCCAATGTCCCCGCATGCCCCACTTTCGTTATGTTATATTTCTTACGGACAACATCCACAACATCGTGGCTTGTTATTCCTTTTGGCTTATTTATTGCAATAATCATCAGAATAGGGGTCTGACCCGCTCTAGGCGGACCCGACCCTTATATAATATATAAAAATTTGCAGTTAGAAAATAGCGTGATATACTTTAATTATGGAAAAAAACAACTCGCAAGAATACTTACTCTCGTTAAGACATTCCACCGAACATATTCTAATGCAAGCGATGGAAAATCTTTATCCAAAAATTATAAAAGCAATGGGTCCCGCAACAGAGGATGGTTTTTATTTTGATTTTGAATTAGACGAAAAAATATCCAAAACGGATTTTCCTAAAATAGAAAAGGAAATGCAAAAAATTATAAAAGAGGATTTGCCCATTACACATAAAGAAATTAAAATTGACGCTGCAAAAAAACTCTTTGAATACAATCCCTATAAACAAGAATGGCTAGACGAAATAGAATCCAAAAAAGAAATTCCCAATGTGTATTGGACGGGAGACAAATTTGTGGATCTGTGCAAGGGTCCACATCTAAAATCCACCGGCGAAATAAAGGCGTTTAAACTTTTAAGTGTGGCGGGCGCGTATTGGCATGGAGACGAAAAAAACAAAATGCTAACTAGAATCTACGGCACCGCTTTCCCTACACAAAAAGAATTAGACGAATATCTAAATGTGCTTGAAAAAGCAAAAACACGCGACCATAGAGTCATAGGGAAAGATCTAGACCTTTTTGTGTTCTCCGACCTCATTGGAAAAGGTCTTCCTTTATTAACACCCAACGGGACAATTATCCGTCGCGAATTGGAACGATTCGTAATAGACGAAGAAACTAAATGGAACTACCAACATGTTATTACTCCGCCTCTTGCCAAAACCGATTTGTACAAAAAATCTGGTCATTATCCTTATTATAAAGATTCTATGTATCCAAAAATGAAAGTGGACGAGGAAGAGTTAATATTAAGACCAATGACCTGTCCTCATCACTTTATGCTTTATAAATCTAAACCGCATAGCTACAAAGAACTTCCTATTAGATATGCCGAGATAGCTTCGCAATTTAGATACGAAAAAAGCGGGGAGCTTTCGGGTCTAATGCGCGTTAGAATGTTTTGTTTAGCAGACGCTCATATTTTTGCTTCGCAAGACCAAGCAAAGGATGAAATTAAAAATGTTTTAAATTTAATTGATTTTGTAAACGGCAAACTTGGACTTGTTAAAGGAATTGATTATAGATATCAATTGTCTTTAGGAAACCGTACGGATACTCAAAAATACTATAAAGACGATAAAGCTTGGGATTCAGCGGAAAACATTTTGAGACAAGTGCTAACTGAAACAAAAAACAGCTTTTCCGAGGCGCCTAATGAAGCCGCTTTTTACGGTCCAAAAATAGATATCCAGATGAAAAAAATAGGCGGGAAAGAGGAAACGGCATTTACCGTGCAGTACGATTTTGTAATGCCAAAACGATTTGAATTAACTTTTATAGATAAAAACGGCAAAGAAAAGGAGCTAGTGGTCATTCATCGCTCCTCTATCGGCGCTTTTGAAAGAACTATGGCTTTTTTGTTAGAAAAATTTGCAGGCGCGCTTCCGGTTTGGCTTTCTCCTGTCCAAGTTCAAATAATACCTATATCCGAAAACCATCTTAAATACGCCCAAAAAATAAAAGAAGCGCTTTCTTCCGCCAACATTAGAGTTTGCGCGGACGAAAAAAATGAGACAATGCAATCAAAAATTCGCAACGCGCAACTGCAAAAAATCCCCTATATGATAATTGTGGGAGATAAAGAACTTGCCCAAGAAAATATTTCTGTCCGTTTAAGAAATGGCAAAAATATTAATAACATAAATCTTAAAAACTTTATAACAGATATAACAAAAATAATTGAAGACAAAAGCTTGGGATTGCTATAATAAGCATTACTTGCTAAAATAAAGCTTTATTAGAATAAAAAACTTTGAAAAGATACTTGATAAATCACCAAATAAAAGCGCAGGAAGTGCGCCTGATATCCGAAACAGGGAAAAATTTGGGCATAATGAAATCCCACGAAGCTCTTAAAAAGGCTTTGGACGCAAGCTTGGATTTAGTGGAAATATCGCCGGGGGCTAAACCTCCAATATGTAAGGTTTTGGATTTTAACAAGTTCCAGTATCAGGAAAAAGTTAAAGAAAGAGAATCCAACAAAAAAATACATAAAACCGGTACCAAAGAATTTAGATTTGGTCCTTACATAGGTAGCAACGATTTATTAAACAAAGCGGAAAGAGCAAGAGAATTTATCAAAGACAAAAATAAGGTACGGTTATCGGTGGTTTTTAAGGGGCGTGAGAAAGCCCACCCGGAAATAGGGGAAGAAAAAATTAAAAAATTCATTGCCCATTTAGGGGATTTAATTAAAATAGAAAACGATGTAGAATACAAAGGTGGGGTTATGAGCGCCCTTGTGGCGCCAAAATGAAAATGCCAAAACAGAAAACTAGCAAAACAATTGTAAAAAGGTTTAAAATTACAAGTTCCGGTAAACTTTTAAAGAAAAGGGCATGCACTTCTCATTTAAACAGAAAAGAAACCGCCAACTCAAGATTTAGAAAACAAAAATTGAGCGAAATTCCAAAAGGTTTGCTTAGAAAAATTAAGAAAGTAATTTAAATTATGACCAGAGTTAAAACAGGGTACAAAAGAGTACGAAAACACAAAAAATTATTAAAACAAGCTAAGGGCTTTTATGGCGCAAGAAACAGTATTTTCAGAAGAGCCAAAGAAACACTTTTAAAAGCGGGGGAATACGCTTTTGCGGGGAGAAAGAAAAACAAAAGGAATTTTAGAAAACTTTGGATAATACGAATAAACGCGGCGTTAAAAGAAAATGATATGAAATATAACGATTTCATAAATAAACTAAAGAAAAATAACATCGCATTGGATAGAAAAAGTTTGGCGACATTGGCTCAAGATAAAAAAGCTTTTACAAAACTTGTTGAACAAATTAAAAAATGATATTGACAGAAGTATTGGTTTTATCAAGCATATTGTTACTGATACTTGGGATTTTGCAGTATCAAAAATATAACGATATTTTAAAAACCCTCGCTTCTTTAGTTTCCTTTAACACTCTCTCAATAATCCTAGTCGTAACGCTTTCTTATGTTTTACTTAGATTTTTACTTATCCAATGAAAGAGCTTGAAACATTAAAAAAAGAATTTGAAACGAATATCAAAGAAATTAAAACCGAAAGAGAAGTGGACGATATTTATCTAAAGTATTTGGGGAAAAGGGGTATAGTGAATAAACTCCTCGCTAAATTAGCAACTTTGCCATCAGGCGATAAAAAAGTGGCGGGGACGGAAATTAACAATCTCAAGAAAGGTATTCAGCGCCTCATAGAAAATAAAAAGCTACTGCTAACTACCGAAAATATAGAAATAGGAGATTTAACTCTTCCCGGAATAAAACCTCAAATTGGACATACCCATCCAATAACTCAAATGAAAAAATACGCCGAAGATATCTTTTTAACCATGGGTTTTGAAGTTGTGGACTCCGTTGAAGTAGACAACGATTTCAATCATTTTGAGACTTTAAACTTTCCAAAGGGGCATCCCGCAAGAGATATGTGGGACACTTTTTGGACTAAGGAATACCTTTTGCCTATTGCCCATACATCAACTATGCAACACAGACTCTTAAAAACACGCAAACCGCCATTTAGAGCCATTATTCCCGGCAAGTGCTTTAGACACGAAGCTACGGACACCGTTCACGAACACACATTTTATCAAATAGAAGGAATGTATGTAAGCAAAACCGCATCGCTTGCGGAGCTTATTGGAGTGCTTGAAAGTTTTGTGTACACCTATTATGGTTACAAAATACCCTACAAAATCCAGCCTACATATTTTCCTTTTGTTGAACCGGGGTTAGAAATGTTGGTAGAGCATAAATTAAAAAACGGGCAAAAAAAATGGTTAGAACTTATTCCCGCTGGAATGATTCATCCCAATGTTTTTAAGATGGCCGGGGTAGACCCAAACATTTACAAAGGCTTTGCCTGGGCAATCGGGCTAGACAGACTTGTAATGTTAAAATACGGCATCTCGGATATTAGAGACTTTCATAAAGGGGATTTGCGTTTTTTACAGCAGTTTTAAACTATGAAAATATCATTGGACTGGGTTAAAGATTTTACAGAAATAAATATTGAACCGCAAAAACTTTGCGAACTGCTCTCTTTGAAACTCTCGGAAGTTGAAAATTTTGAAACAACGAAGTCAAATGATGTGGTTATTGAAATAGAAAACAAGGCGCTAACACATAGGGGAGACTGTTTCAGCATAGAAGGAATAGCGAGAGAAATTTCCGCCATAACAAAATGTTCTTTTAATATTCCAAACTATGATTTAACAAAAGTGAGCAACCGCAATCCCGCCATTAATATAAATGTGGAGAGTATAAAAGACTGCCCAAGATATACCGCTGTAAAAATTACGAACATTAAACTTTGTCCTTCTCCACAAGAAATCCAAACCCGCCTAATTAACTGCGGCATACGACCAATAAACAATATCGTGGATTTTACAAACTACGCCATGCTTGAAACCGGCCAGCCCCTGCATGCGTTTGACGCCAAAAAATTAAATAAAGAAGGTGGGTATAACCTAGGCGTTAGAAGAGCAAGAGAAGGGGAAAATGTTGAAACTCTGGATGATGTTACAAGAAACCTTTCTAAACACAGCCTTATTATAACAAACGATGATAAACCAATTGCGCTGGCGGGAATCATGGGAGGCAAAGATACCGAAATGGACGAAAATACTACTGAAATAATACTGGAAGCGGCAAATTTTAACAACTTTGTTACCAGAAAAAGTTCCAGAAAATTGGGCTTAAGAACAGAAGCATCACTCCGCTTTGAGAAAAATCTAGATTCTAATTTAACCAAACGAGGGATTGGCAAATTTATTTTCCTTATCAATAAATATAATACTGGAAAAGTAGAAGGCTTTAACAACTTTTACCCCGAAAAACAAACGGCAACCGTCATTGAAACAACTTTAGACTTCTTCAATAAAAACCTAGGCATTGTTCTTAAAAAAGAGGAGGTTTTGGATATTCTTTCCTCGTTAACTTTCAAAGCGTCAACAGAGGGGGACACTTTAAAAATCACAATTCCAACATTTAGAAGAGATGTTTCTATTAAAGAAGATTTGGTAGAAGAAATTGCCCGAATCTACGGTTATGAAAACATAACCCCAAAACTACCCTCAAAAAGTATGGGGCCTACAATGCTTGAACCTAACTTGGACTTTATCCGGCAAGTAAAGGAGTTACTTAAAGTTTTAGGGTATTCCGAAATTTACAGCTATTCTTTTGTTGGAGAGGATATTTACAAAAATGTGGGTTTAAGCGCAAAAAATATGCTTGAGATATTAAACCCTATTTCTCCTCAACTTATGTTCATAAGGGACAATTTACTGCCCAGTATGTATGAGAAGGTGGAACTCAATAAAAACAGTTTTGATAACTTCAAGTTGTTTGAAATTGGAAAAGAAATACACAAACCAGAAACTAAAAACGATTTGCCTCAAGAAATTTACACTTTATGTGTTGCGTATTATGATAAAAACCAAACGGATTTAGAAACCTTGTATAGAAAGGCCAAAGGGGACATTGAAACATTTATCGCAAATTTTTCCGATGAGGATATAACTTTAGAACCCGCGGTCATCAAACCGAATCTAGTAATGTATAAAATTAATCTGGAAGAATTGCATAGAAATTGCCTTGCGCGCGGAAAGGAAATAAAAGATATTTCTAAATATCCACCGGTAATAGAAAACATTTCTTTTTATGTTAAAAAGAAAAACAGGGTAGGGAACATAATTAAAAAAATAAAAGCGGCGAGCAGTTTAATAACTACAGTGGAACTTGAGGACACTTATAAGGATGAAGGCGACAAATCCATAACATTAAAAATAGTGTATCAAGATATAAACAAATCTCTCTCCGATTATGAAATAGCTCCAATAAGAGAACAAATTATAAGGCTTCTAGAAAAGGGGGAGGAATTAAAGGTAAGGAAATAGTTAATCCGGCGGAAAATAATCTTTATCGTCAATATTTTCTTCAACCCAAGCGTCCACTTCATCTTGCCATTCGGGAAGTTCCGCCTTCATCTTAATAAAAATCCTCTCCTTTAACGAATCGTCATCCTCATCGCAATCCTCTTTTTTCTTGTAATCGCCATTATCCTTTTTGCAAACTTCCATAGGCACAAACCAATCGGAAACGGAAGTAGGTTCGGTTCCTTTAACAAACTTTTCCCATCGTCCATCCTCCGCTCCATCATAAACCCGCATACCCGACACTTTTCCAACTTCAACATCTACAATATTTTCAGGTTTTTCAAATTTTTCATCCTTTGTGTCCTTAAGATAAGCTATCATAACCTTTTGCCATATAGGAGAAGCTCCCGTAATACCCGAAGCCAATCCTTTAGCCATAGGAGAATTGTCGTTATTGCCCGCCCAAACACCAATTACAATAGACGGAGTATATCCAATGGTCCAGTTATCTCTAATATCATTGGTAGTACCTGTTTTAACGGCAACGGTATGCCCCGGAATTACCAAATTACTGCCCAACCCAAAAACCGCCGCTCTGGCGTAATTGTCAGACAAGATATCAGAAATTAAGTAGGTATAAGCGTTATCTATTACTTTTTCGCCTTTATTTGGTTTTACTTCATCCAAAACATCTCCTTTGGCATCGGTAACTTTAAGAATGCTAACAGGCGTGTGGTAAACACCTGCGTTTGCAAAAACCCCAAAAGCGTTGGTTAACTCTAAAAGCCTAACTTCTCCGCCCCCCAGTGTTAAAGAAAGTCCGTACCTTGCGGGGTCTGTAAAAGTGGTTATTCCAAATTTCTTGGCGGTTTCAATAACATTTTCAACTCCAACAAGTTTTAGCATTTTAACTGCGGCAACATTAATAGAGTTAGCTAAAGCGTAACGTACTTGGACAGGTCCTATATAATTTCCATTATAATTAACAGGTTTATAAGGCGCCTGCCCCGCCCCGCCTGAAAATGCGGTGGGAACATCAAAAAGTACGGTAGAAGGTGTAAACCCGTGTTCAAATGCGGTTACATACATTAAAGGTTTAATAGCCGACCCGGGTTGTCTTAGAGACAAAGTTACATTTACATTCCCATCATTTTCAATATCAAAATAATCTTTGGAACCTACCATAGCAAGTATTTGACCTGTTTTAGGGTCAATCGCCATTAAGGCGGCATTACCCACATTTAAATAGCTAACCTTTTCAACCTCTTCTTTAACAATTTGTTCCGCCTGTTCTTGCAAATCCAAATCCAAGGATGTAGTTACATTCAAACCTGCGTTTTCCACAACACTATCGCCATACCTTTGGCTAAGCAGATTTTTAATATACATAACAAAATGCGGGGCCTTGATACCGTGATTTATACTTGCGTATTTCAAAACATCTTCTTTAGCCATATTATATTCTTCATCGCTAATAAAATGGTGGGTTCCATCTTTCTCCACCCATCCTCGCGTTTTCATAAGCCATAGGACATAATGCTGGCGGGCAGTGGCGTTTTCGGGATTTGAACCAAATGGAGAATAATACGATGGGGATTGAGGAAGGCCTGCTATTAAAGCGCTTTCCGCTAAAGTTAAATCTTTGGACGATTTGCCAAAATAGTATCGACTTGCCGCCTCAACGCCATAAGCGGTACCTCCATAAGGAGCTTCGTTAAGATACATTTTAATAATATCGTCTTTAGAGTATTTTCGTTCTATCTGCAGAGACAATAAAATTTCTTTAATTTTTCTATTGATAGTTCGTTCGTTGGTAAGCAAAGCGTTTTTAACAAGTTGCTGGGTAAGCGTAGACCCGCTTTGCAAACCTTTTCCTCTTAACATATTAAACCCAGCTCTGGCGATACCGATTAGGTCAAACCCGCGATGTTTATAAAAGTCGGAATCTTCTGCGGACAAAGTTGCATGAATTAAAAAGGGAGAAACATCGGAAAGTTGCACCAAAGTCCTATTTTTATCCGCAAAAACTTCGTATAAAAGCTTTCCATTTCTGTCAAAGATTTTGGTGGACTGTTCAATATTTCTTGTTGTGAGCTTAGAAGGGGAGGGGAGAGTGACGGAATAAACACCAAATAGAATCAAGGAGAATAGCGCTCCCGCGGTTATAAAAAATAAGCCGAGAGAAGCGAGAGATACCGAGATAATAAGTCCTTTTTTGGTTTTCCTTCTTGAGGAAAGGGGTTTAGGTTTTTTATACGGGAATTTAAGCTTCATTATTCTTATTTTACACAATTAGGGGTAGTGTTGTAAAATAGAAGAAACCAGGGGTAGCCAAGCGGTTTAAGGCAGCAGTCTGTAAAACTGCCATTTCGCTGGTTCGAATCCAGCCCCCTGGACAAAAACTGCCTGGGGGGTAATCCCTTCTCCCCCCCCCATACCCACACCCGGTGTGCAATTTTTGTTATTGCAGCAACCAAAGAATTGGTTTAGTATATGTTTATGCCATATAGAAAATTCCCCCCAGATGTGGGAAATTTTTATCATATCTTTAATAGAAGCATAGGCAGACAATCCATTTTTACTTGTTATAGAGATTACCAAAGAGCGCTTGAAACACTAAATTTTTATAGCTTTGCAAAAACCCCACAACGGTTCTCCTACTTTAACAAGTTAACCTTGCCAGAAAAAATAAAATTTCTAGAGAGTCTAAAACAAAATAGTGGGAGACAAGTGGATACATTAGCTTTTTGCTTTATGCCAAACCATATACATTTCGCTTTTAAAGAAATCAGGGAAAATGGGATAGCCACTTTTATGAGAAAATTTCAAAACAGCTACGCCAAATATTTTAATATCAAATATGAAAGAGCAGGAGCTTTATTTCAGAGTATGTTCAGAGTGGAAAGGATATTAGACGAAGAAAATCTAGGACATGTGATTCAATATATCCATTCAAACCCTATAAAATCGGGGATTGTTAAAACAGAAAAAGACCTTGAACATTATGAATGGAGTTCTTTAGTAGATTATTTAGGTAAAAGAAACCTATCTTTTTTGAACAAAATAAGCAACAAGCCCATACCCACACCCGGTGTGCAATATTTACCGTAACAGCGGGGTAACTAGCAAATACTAGAATTGCACTGATCTGCTTTTGTTAGAGAGAATGTTTGATATAATAAATAGAGATGAGAATATACAACAAAACGATTTTTTTTACATTGGTTATTATTTTTATTTTTACTGCTATCTGTTTTCTTTTCAAAAAAACAATCTATTATCAATCCCACCCTCAAACCCATATTATGCAAACAACAAGTGATGTTTTTCCCAAATATGGGCATAGCGAAAATTTTTCTTGGGTAGCTGGAAAACTTATCTACCACTCGATTGAAGGTGGGTGCTGGACACTTGAATTTGAAGAAAATAGAACTACACAAACAGAAGAATACCACGGTGTTTTAGCGCTAAAAATACCAAATAGGCTAATTACACGATTTAAACATAGTACCTATGTTGTTGTTTATGGAAAAGTTGTCGGTCAAAATTTTAGTATGGCTTGCCCACCAACTATTTACGAGGTAAACGATATTGTCCCAAATTGAGACTCATACCCACACCCGGTGTGCAATATTTACCGTAATTGCGCCATCCAATGGCGCCAATTAATTGGCGAGATAGGATCCCGCAACTACTTAATCCTGCTTCGGACTTTGCCCTCACAGTCCCCACAATGACGAAACTAGCATAATTCTAAACTCCTTTCAAATTGCCAGCAATTTGGTAAAATATAAATATGACTCCTAAAGAAAAGGTAGATATTATAAAAAGTTTCGCGCAGGAAATAGTATCCGAACCGGAACTGCTAAAACTGTTTGAAGAAAAAGCTCATCCTACCGCCTACGATGGGTTTGAACCTTCCGGTATAGCTCCAATCCATTTTGGACTTTTGCGCGCAATAAATGTAAAAAAACTTTTAGAAACCGGCATCTACTTAAAACTTTTTCTTGCCGATTATTTTGCGTACATAAATAATAAAGTAGGCGCTGATATGGAAAAAATCCAAAAAGTGGGGGACTATTTTGTTGAGGTTTGGAAAGCTAGTGGGGTAGACATCCGCAAAATAGAAATTATCTGGGCAAGCGACCTTATGAATTCGCTAGAGTATTGGGATAGGGTCCTTACTGTGGCTAGACACCTAACATTAAACCGAACATTTAAATCTCTAACCATAGCGGGGAGAAGCCAAAAAGACAATCTATCCACCGCGCAGTTATTTTACCCAGCGATGCAAGTTGCCGATATTTTTGAGCTGGATGTGGATATTTGCCAGCTTGGTATGGACCAGAGAAGAGCTAATATGCTTGCCCGCGAAATTTCCGATAAACTTAATTGGAAAAAACCAATTGCGGTACACCATCATATGCTTTTAGGACTTAAAGGTATAAAACAAATGGAATCCGCCGAACAAACATTAATAGCTTCAAAAATGTCCAAATCCGACCCAACTTCAAGCATATATGTCCACGATACCAAAGAAGAAATAGAACATAAGATAAAAACAGCGTTTTGCCCGCCAAACCAAACGCAAGGTAATCCCGTTTTTGACTACGCAAAGTACATAATATTCCCCTCGCTTGGGAATTTAAAAATAACCCGCGCCAAAGAACACGGAGGTTACATAGAATTCAACGAAGTAGACGATTTAAAAACCGCCTACGAAAAAGGCGATTTGCATCCAAACGATTTAAAACTTGGCGTGTCAAACAGTCTTGAGATATTAATAAAACCAGTTAGAGAATATTTTGAAAAGGACAAAAAAGCAAAAGGGTTGTATAATGAAGTGAGGAATTATAGTATTACAAGGTGAGTTTTAGTATTTAGTATTTAGTATCTAGTATTTAACAATAAAACAATATAGCCATATAACAATTCTTTTACAGATATGTACTTTTTTAGAAAACACAAAAGAGTTTGGACAATAATAACATTGATTGCTTCCTTGTCCCTATTATTAACCGGGCTGATACCACTGTTTTTTAGGTAAAATGAAACTAACGGATCCCGCAACCGCCGTTCCTTTAATTGGCGAAAAATATCAAAAGCTCTTATTTAAGCTTAATATCAAAACCGTAGAAGACCTTTTATACCATTTTCCCTTTAGGTACGAAGATTTTTCCCATATCCAAAAAATATCCGGGCTTATCGTTAATACCCCGGCAACTGTTTATGGCAATATTGAAAACATAAAAAACATAGTCACCAAAAACCGCAAAAGGATAACAAAAGCTGTATTGGCGGACGAAACGGGAAAAGTGGATATTATTTGGTTTAACCAATTTTTTTTAGTCAAGAATGTAAAAGTAAACACTCGTATTGGCGTTTCGGGAATGGTTGGCATTATGGACGGAAAACCCGCTTTTATAAGCCCGGAATACGAAATTAAGGGGGACAAACATACCGCAATCCATACCGGAAGATTAGTTCCGGTTTACCCGGAAACAAGAGGGGTAACCTCTAAGTGGTTAAGAAATAAAATGGATATTCTGCTTGATATATACAAAGAGGCAGAAATTGAATTTTTGCCACAAGAAATTTTGCAGGAACATAACTTTTCAAACTTAAACACTTCTCTAAAAAAAATACATTTTCCAGATAATCAGGAAGATGTGAATATCAGTTTAAAAAGATTCGGTTTTGAAGAACTTTTTCTGCTTAATCTAAAATCCAAGCAAAGAAAAAGTGTATGGCAGAGTAGGGAACTGGCAAAAAAAATAGCTCTCACTGAAAATAACAAAAAGATTCTTACTAATTTTATCCTAAATCTTCCTTTTAAACTTACCAACGCGCAAACCAAAGTGACAAGAGAAATAATAAACGACATCGTAAAGGATACACCAATGAATCGGCTATTAGAAGGAGATGTGGGTAGCGGAAAAACTGTTGTTTCCGCAATAGCAGTATTACTTACTGCTATAAATGGAAAAAAGACTATAATGGCGGTGCCAACTGAACTTTTGGCAACTCAACATTATACGACATTGTCCAAAATGTTTGAGAACTTCAACATAAAAGTCGGTTTGTTTACTGGTTCAAAAAAGGAAGTGGGTGTTTCGTGCCAAATAATTGTAGGCACGCACGCCCTACTTTATTCAAAAATAAAAATAGACGACTTGGCTTTAGTAATTATTGACGAGCAACATCGGTTTGGGGTGGAGCAGAGGTCCAAGTTTTTACAGACTTTAGACACTAATAAAACGCCGCACCTTCTTACTATGACGGCAACACCAATTCCAAGGTCGCTTGCTTTAACAATGTATGGAGACCTAGATTTAAGCATTATAGACGAACTTCCCAAAGAAAGACAAAAAGTAACCACCTGGGTTGTGCCTGCAAAAAAAAGAAATGGGGCTTATGGATGGATTAAAGAAAAAATTCTAAAAGAAAACGCTCAAGTTTTTGTTGTTTGCCCTTTAATAGAAGAATCCGAGGTAGATTCAATGAAAAATGTAAAATCCGCAAAAGAGGAACACGAAAAATTGCAAAAGATATTTCCAAATTTTTCCATAGGTTTAGTGCACGGGAAAATAAAACCTAAAGAAAAGGACAAAATACTAAATGATTTTAGGGATAAAAAATATAGTATATTAGTGGCAACACCAGTAGTTGAAGTTGGTATAGATATACCAAACGCTAGCATAATTATAATTGAAACTGCGGAACGATTTGGACTTGCCTCTTTACATCAGTTAAGAGGCCGAGTGGGAAGAAGTCATATAAAATCGTATTGTCTTCTTTTTAGCGATAGCTTTTTCGCCATCAAAAACAGGTTAAAACATATGGAAAAAATACATAGCGGAATAAAATTAGCCGAGATAGACCTAAAATTCAGGGGACCAGGCGACGCTTTTGGAACAAATCAACATGGGATACTAAAATTAAAAGTGGCTAACATATTTGATACAAAACTTTTGTCCCAAGCCAAAGAAAGCGCTGATGAATATTACAAAAAACTGGAAAAATACCCCAAACTAAAAAACAAACTGTTACAAACCACACAAATCCCCGTTTCTCCAAATTAGCCCCCATAGTACAAGGAGAGACCTTTTTTAAGGAGTCTCCTTAAAAAAGGTCTCTCCTTAGATAATACTATCATTCTAGATCCAAATCGTTTAAAATTACGGTTGTGGCCGTTTTAAGAATAACGCAGGGAGAAAAAAAAGGCAGTGAATTGCTTGTCCCTAAAGATATTGAACCTGTAAAAAATGTTGTAAAACTTGCTGTTTTTTCTATGCTCGGAGAAATAGTAAAAGATGCCAACTGTCTTGACCTGTTTGCAGGAAGTGGAAATCTAGGCTTTACGGCTTTAAGTTTAGGCGCTGGAAAATGCGTTTTTGTGGACGATACCCCCGCCTCCATAGCTTGCATAAAACAAAATTCAAAAAAGCTGTCCTTTGAAAATGAAGTTACAATAGTAGAAAACAATGTGGAAAATTTTTTATCTTTTTCCCTGCCCGCAAAATACAACATTATATTTTTGGACCCGCCCTATAAACTAACTATTGACAATATTGCAGAAAAACTTCTAAATTGTATAAGCAAGGAAGGTGTGATAGTATATCTGCACCATAAAGACACGGAAGCGAGGTTGAGAGGTTTTTGCGCAATTGATCAAAGGGTCTACGGAAAAACGAAGGTTAGTTTACTACAATGTCAAAGGTCAAATGTCAAAAGTCAAAGCCAAATCTAAAAACTCAAATCATAAGAACTTAAGATTTGACATTTGAGTTTTGAGCTTTGACATTTTAAACTATGCCAGTACCAAAAAAGAAAACGAGCATATCAAGAAAAAATAGAAGAAGAAAAAACATTAAACTTTCTGTAAAAAGTGTGGTTCAGTGCCAGAAATGCAAAGCAGACAAACTTCCGCATATAATCTGCAAAGAATGCGGGTGTTAAGGAAAGGTTTTTCTTCATTTTCACATTATGGATTTAAGGCATGAGGCAAGAAAACTAGCTATGTCCGTGGTGTTTGCTTGGGCGTTCTTGTCCAAAGAAACGCAATTAGATAAAGAGTTGAGCCTTGAACTTTTAGATATTAAAGAATTTGACCAGGATCTTTACAATAAAACGCGCCAAAGCGTGATGGATAATATTCAGGAAATAGACGCCGAACTTATAAAAGCCGCCCCAGAGTGGCCTTTGGATAAAATAGCCAAAATTGATTTAGCGTGTTTAAGAATAGCAATTTGCGAACTTAAATACATTAAAAACATTCCAGCAAAGGTGGTCATTGACGAAGCGGTTGAATTATCCAAAGAATTCGGAGGAGATAATTCCAGTAAATTTATTAACGGGGTTTTGGGAACATTACTGGCAGAAAACCCTAACAAATAAGCTATGAAAGAAACAAAACAATTATTAAAGGATTTAAAAATCTTAATTTCTAGAGAAACCGGCGTTAGCCCAGAAGAAGTGGCTTTAAACTCCCATTTTGAAGAGGACCTAAACATAGACGCCTTTGAATTTGCCAATCTTATGGTTGCTATAGAAGAGGAATTTAATATAGAGATTACTCCTGAAGATATAGAAAAAATTAAAACTGCGCAGGATTTATTGCATTTTGTGGAAGATACTTTATGAAAACAAGTACAGAAAAATTGGAGAAGAAATTAAATGTCTCCTTTGTCAACAAAAATCTGCTTATCAAAGCCCTAACTCACCGATCTTACTTAAATGAACACAAAGATTTGGAGGAATCAAACGAACGGCTTGAGTTTTTGGGCGACTCCATCTTGCAGTTTTTAACCTCCGAATATCTTTATAACAATTACAGCGCTCAAGAAGGTCTATTAACAAGCTACCGATCCGCCGTAGTTAGAACAGAATCGCTGGCGGATGAGTCTACAAAACTAGGAATTGGCGATTTTCTCCTCTTATCCAAAGGCGAAGAAGCCACAGGGGGCAGAGAAAGACCATACATTCTCGCAAACACCTTTGAGGCGCTCTTGGGGGCAATGTATCTAGATAGAGGGTTAGATATAAGTCGCAAGTTCCTGGAAAAAACTATTTTCCAAAAAATTGCAGAGGTTGTTCAAACCAAACGGTATAAAGACAGCAAAAGTTCTTTTCAAGAATTAGCGCAAGAAAAGAAAGGGATTACGCCACTGTACAAAGTTATTAAAGAGTGGGGACCCGACCACGACAAAAAGTTTAAAGTCGCAGTCTTCGTTGGCGATTCCATTGAAGGCGCAGGAGAAGGAAACAGCAAACAACGCGCCGAAGAAACCGCCGCTCAAAACGCGTTAGAAAAATGGACCACCCCCTTGTAAAAAAACCGTTTTAATGTTAAAATTCACATAATGTTAAAAATTAGGTTATCAAAATTCGGCGCGAAAAACGCCCCCACCTATAGAATTGTTGTTTCTGAAGCCCGCTCTAAAAGAGACGGGAAGAATCTTGATAAATTGGGATTTTATAATCCCACAGCCCCAAACCCCAAAAAATTTTCCTACGATAAAGAAAAATACATCGCATGGATAAAAAAAGGAGCTAAACCTACAAAAGCTGTTGTGGACATGATAAAAGGCAAATACATTTTCAAAAAATACGAGCCGAAAAAAGAAATTGTAGAGAAACCAAAAGAAAATGAAAACAATTCTTGAAAACATTATAAAAAGTGTTGTAAAAAACCCTAAAGATATAACCGTAGAACAAGAGGATATTAACGATTTGGCAAAATTAAAAGTTACCGCCAACAAAGAGGATATGGGTACTATTATTGGAAAACAGGGCAGAGTAATTAAAGCAATCCGGGAATTGGTAAAAGTTAAAGCGCTAAAGCAGAATAAATATTTTGAAATACAAGTTTTAGAAAAATGAGATTTTTTATCCTCACTTTATTTCCTCATATAATTGAAAACGCAGTTGATTTTTCTATTTTAAAACGCGCCAAAGACAAAAAATTAATAGAAGTAATCCCTATAAACATCCGAGACTTTGCGCAAGACAAACACAAAACTACCGACATGCCTCCCTACGGCGGGGGAGCGGGCATGGTGCTAAAACCCGAACCGCTTTTCTTGGCAGTGAAACATGTATTAAATACATACCGCCTTGCAAAAAAATCCTCTGAAATCATTCTCCTTTCCGCGGGAGGAAAATTATTTAATCAGGAAATGGCAAAAGAACTTGCCAACAAAAAAGACCTTATCCTAATGGCAGGGCATTACGAAGGTGTGGACGAGAGAGTTGCCGAATATCTAGCAACGCGAGAAATATCTATAGGAAATTATGTTTTGTCCGGAGGAGAATACCCCGCTCTAGTTCTGTTAGACACAGTATCAAGGCTATTGCCAGAGGTTTTAGAAAACGAGGAGTCTTTAAAAACAGAATCTTTTCAAGAAAAAGATGTTGTGGAGTATCCTCAATATACCCGTCCTGAAATTTACGAAGGACTAAAAGTACCCAAAGTCCTATTATCCGGAAACCATAAAGAAATTGAACTCTGGCGAAAAAGCGAGAGTGAGAGAAAAACAAAAGAAAATAGTTAGTCGTTTAATTCCAAGGGTTGTTCGTCAATAGGCTCTGTAATTTGTTCCTCAACCGGAACAGGAGCTATATTTATATTCTCATACTTCTTGTAACCTCTCAATTTTTCAAGAACTTTGTTTAAATTCCCGCTTCTAAAATCCGCCTTTACGGGCGTACCGCTGGCAAGGGACGGTGTTAATATCTCCTGCCCTAAATAATAACCAGTTATGCTCAAAGAAACATTTAGTTTTGTTAAATCCTCTTTAGAGATAGCGCCTAATCGCAAAGATTCAAAACTAACTATTCTTCTCGCGTTTTCTAAAAGTTCCAAAAATTTAATTAATTGCGAATAAGAACCTGTTACCATTGTCTGCGCAAACAGTCCGTTTTCAGCCCCTAAATTTTTTGCTTCCCCCGCATTTGCGCTAGTTGCTTTGGAAGCGCCAGTATATTGCAAAGAATTTAAATAAACTCCCGCTTCTCCAGAAATTTGCTGAATTTGAGACAAAAGAGCCGAAATTTCATCTTTTTCCGGAAGAGCGTCTAACGCCAAAAAAAGGTTATCGTCAAGAACACCAGCCATTCCCGACACAATTTCTAGATTTTTACGCTTTTCTGATAGCGCGGATAAACGGTCTTGAGATAAAAGGATGTTTTCTTTAATATCGGATAAACTGTTAAATGATTTGAAACCAACAAAAAACAAAATAGCGCCGGCAACCAACAACAAAAGAGCGGGAAATAGTATTCCCTTATATTTAACAATGCTTGAAGTTAAATTAGTTATCAACTCCATCCGCCAATACCCCTTTCTTCAAATAAATATTCATAGAAAACTCAATTCTGGCAGTCTCTTCCCTTAAATTAACAGAAGTAACTTCGGAATAATCAAAAATGGATTCCCCTAATAAACTGTTATCCGCGATGTTTTTTACTAATTCCGAGAGCATAGCGTAAGAAGCCGTTACGCCCCCAATAGTCGCTTTATCAGGTCCGGAAACGGCTATATCCGTTAAATAAACTCCCGAAGGCGAAATTTTCCCTAACTCTTTAAGAAGTTTTGAGTATAAAAGCCTTGAATCTAAAACTTTCTGTATGAAAGTAAGTTTTTCTCCCAAAATCGTCATTTTGGATTCCATATCTTTTAAAGAAACAATTTTCTGCTCCTCAACGACAATCTCTTCATTTGTACCGTTAAGGGTTTTATTAAGAACAAGTTTATATGCTAATAAACCAACGGACACGATAATACTCAAAGAGCACAATACAATAGACCACTTAAACAAACCCTTTATCTGAATCTCCCTTCTTTTCTGTCTTTTTAATTCCTCTGGGATTAAATTTATGTCTTGCATTATATATCCTTTAAAACTAAACCAACCCCCGTTGCAAACATAGGACCCAAATCGTCCAATTCTTTTTCATTAAACTTGCTGGCCACCACAAGCTTTTTCCAAGGGTCAGCTTTTTGGACCTCTAAATTTAGATACTGCGCTGTATGTACCAAAATTCCCGGCACGGTGGATGTTCCACCACACAACACCACCCTCTTTACCCTTCTTGGGTTTTTTCTTGTTTCATAAAAAGCGACCGATTTTCGTATCTCATTAAGAATAACATTAAACACCGGTTCTATGGAAGCTTTTATTTTGCCATCCATTTTGGATTCATCCAAACCGTAACTTTTAAGATACTCTTGAGCTTGCTTTGCCTCTAAATTAAGCTCTTGCGAGATAGCCCTTGATATGGAACTTCCGCCCGTAGAAATGCTTCGGGTAAATCGTATGTAATCATCCACCAAAATAGACAAATTAGTAACTTCCGAACCTATATTCACAACCAAAGTAACGGGATAAGAACTTTCGTTGTAATAAATAGACCTTGCTATAGACATAGATTCAGGCTCCAATCCAACAGGGGTTAAACCCGCCTTTATGAGTATTTTTACAAACCGTTGAACCAGACCTTTTGGAACGGCAACCAGCAAAACCTCTGTCTTGTCGGAACTTTCTCCTTCAATATCTTTAGGCAATATCTGAAAGTTTAAGGTTACATCCTCAATTGAAATGGGCAAGTACTGTTCCGCTTCCCAAAAAACCGCTTTTTCAACTTCTTTTCGGGACATTTTTGGAATTTCTATTACTCTTGTAAAAACATGGGTTTCTGGAAAAGACGCCACAACATTGGTGGAGGAAAAAGACGATTCCGAAATAAATTTGCGAAGACTCTCGGAAAGCTTATCGGCATCCGTTGCGGATTCGGAAAGAAGCGACTCTTTAAAAGCGGGGGAAAAGGCGTAGTTTAAAAGCTCGCAAGTTCCTTTTTCCTTTCTAACCGCAACCCCCTTTATTAAACTTGTTCCTATATCAAGTCCTATAATATCCATAATTTCTCATTAAAAAATCTCGCTCCATTTAATACTAACATTACCAAAAAAGGATGTAAAATCAATTAAATATTTGGGGTCATAAATAAATTCCTCCGCAGGATCGCTCTGGCTTTTAAAAGCCGAGAAACTTCTGTTTAGTTCAAAGGTATTGGCTGTAACCCCGCCAAATATTTTAAGCGGGTCATTTACAAATCCTCCGTTATAAGAGGTGTTAAATGTCCCGTCCACAATAAAAAAACCATCCAAAACCGAAACATTCTTATCTACTAAAACATCTCCCTTTACTACAAAAATGGTGCCTGAAGTATTTTTCATATCAATATTTTTTTGCGCAATAAGGTCTCCATTAACAAAAAAAACATTTGAAAATTGCTTAGTGGTGTAGTTTCTAGGAATAGTGGCTGCGTTAACCTGAAAATTCCCCGAAGTTTTAAAAGCGCCATTTGTTACAGGCAAGGAACTAATAGTGTTATCAGGAGAATATTTATTAAATAAGTCGTCATAAGAATAGGAAACCATATTAAAGCGGGAAGGGTAGTATGAAACAAGCCAATTTTTGCTGGATGAGAAGTTTGACAATGCTTGCGAAGATACAACAAGCGCATTGGTATTATCTTCCGGAGAACCGGAGGACATATCTATTGAATTAAGCGAAATTACATTCCCATCCGTACTTTTCACCCAAGGTCCGTTTATACATATTTCTTTGGTGGACTCATTCCCCGCCAAATCTTCCACTTTAAACCTAACTCCTTTGCATAAAAACCAAGTGGAATTGCAGTAGTTTATCACGGGGGACGCAAGTGTCCCGGTTATATCGCCATCCGCAAAACTGGGTTCCGCAGATAACCAACCATCCGATACAAAAGAACCTTTGCAATTCTCATAATCCGTAAAATATCCCCATAACCAAGTATACAAAGGAGAATATTGAAATTCCGAAGTATCCGCTTTCAACCCGGAAACATTGTCAGAGACATTAATTGTGGATATAAGGGTATGCGCGTTGCCCGCTCGCTCCGTTTCAAAGTTTTGCCAATTGGTTGGCGCTATAGTATCTATTTTAAAAGAGGCGGATTTAGTGTTTTCTGTATTGCCAGCAAAATCCACGGAATAAAATTCAAGTGTGTTTATGCCATTATCTGAAATTGTAAAAACAGTTTGGGGCTGTTCCGAAGCGTACGCCGCATACACCCCGTCAAAATAAGCGGAACCCACCCCCTGTAAAATAAGCTCAAAATAAAGACCATAAGCCGAATCCGAGGAGATAACCAAATCTTTAAGCTCGTAAATCCAATCAAATGTCCCGTTATGAACAGGCGAAGTATAAAGAAGTTTCTCGCCAGTACTTGTTAAAATATAAACTTTATAAAAGGCGCCAACTCCCAAAATACCGCTACCTTTGAGCCACACTCCCAAAGAAACCGTTTTCCAAGGCGAAACCACAACATAACTTTGGTTGTTGGTAAAAAGGGAAGATCCATTTTCTAAAGAATTTATTTTAATGGAATAATCATCTATTTTGGCAAACTCGCTTGTTCGCTCTCCAGTTGAGTTGTTGAACGGAATAAAGCTCCAACCTTCCGTATCCGATTCAAAAGAGGAGTTTATAACCATATTTAATGTTTGGGTAAACGATTTTTTGGTCCACAATCCGTTATTCAACCGCCAATTTATTTCCTTAACACCCGATTCCAAATCTACTGCGTTTAAAGTTACTCCCACAGGAGTTTTGTACCAACCATTATTGCCATCGGGGGATGGGGGATTGAGCAAAAGAGAGGTTGTTGGGGGGGTAGTGTCGGAAAACGCAAAAACTACAGAAGAGAACAAAAGAGAGAAAAAGATCAAAAATAAAACAATGGGACAGTTTTTATTCACTCTTTAATACTAACCTTTGCAATACAAATTTTCAATTACCATTCGTCATTGCGAGGAGCTTGCGACGAAGCAATCTCATTGGGATTGCTTCTCCCGACTTTAGGTCGGGATCGCAATGACGGAGTACTTTACTACTTACTCAACGGTTCCGTTTCGGATGCTGAAAATATACTGTAATCAAATATAGCTGGAAGTTGCGGTCTAGACCTTATAACCTGAACTTTCCTTTGCGCGGTACCGGCTGTTCCTGTGGAATCAATTAAATACCCTTGAGAAGGACTAGCGTTACTAAACTTTGCAATAACTTTAGTATCAGAATACAAGGGCCTAATTCGCGCAATTTTATAATCGGAACTAAAACTAAAAGTTCCCGAGCCGCAAGGCAAATCCTCGCCACTATTTGAAGACCCGTCATCAAAATTGTTATCTCTGTCTTCCTCGCAATTATAAGCGTACTTCTCAACAGAGTAGGGAGCAGAAGTTCCCTTAACAAAGGTTATTTCAAGCGAAGCGGTATCGTCGCTCCCAAAGTAAATATCCAAACTACCGCTGTATCCGTCCAAATTAATTTCTTGGGAATCATCTTGCTTAACAAGCGGGTAAGTTAAAATGTTACCGGAAAATTCCGAGATGATATACTCGTAATCGCATATATTAATTCCTTCCGAATCCTGTAAAGTTCTGCTGTATGTTCCAAAAGAATCCTCTTCCTCCTCATTTATTTTATTTAGACCTTCCTCAGCCCCCGATTCGGCGCAATGCAAGGCTTGGTCGCTTTGGGAAGTGTATGTTGCCCTGCGGATATTTGATATAGCGCGGTTTGAAGCGGCAACTCCCACCGCTAGAGATACCACCATAACAAGAACAACAACAACAAGTGTCGCCTGTCCTTTATCATTTTTTAACAATAGCTTCTTATACATATCCTTTATTATTGTAAATTTAAAATTGTATATTGTAAATCACTTTCCATCCTTGCGAGCCTGCCTGCACACTTGTCTGCAAAGGTAGAGGCAGGGAACGAGCGTAAGTGGACACCCCCCGTCATTGCGAGGAACGAGCGTAAGCGAGAGACGAAGCAATCCCGGTGAGATTGCTTTGTCGTCACTTCGTTCCTCCTCGCAATGACGATAAAACTATTTACATCTATATTCATAAGGACAGGTTAGATTTACTGCAAATAGAAACGCATAATCCCCGTCTCTCCTCGTTCAATAATTATTATATTCTCCCGCCCCCCATCCAAATCTGTTATGGCAATTTCAGCTTTCTTGTAGTTTTTTGAGGTATTAACTCCACTTAAACAAGAGCAGGAATACGAATTTCCTACAGTTTCCGTTGTAACCTGCAAAGAATCTTCCTGACAAGCAGAACTCCCAAACTGCCAAGTGCAAGTAGTCAACCCGCCATTACTTCTATTAACTGTACTCGATATGCAAGTCCACCCGCCATATTCACAAGCACCCGCGCTGCAAGAGGTCCAGCAGGGGTTTGTGCTGGCGCAAAATGTCTCGGAAGGATACCCTAACCAAAAGTCGTAAGCAGCACAGGTACCTGTAACACAACAGGATATACTTAAACAAGCTTCCTGCCAGTTGGGGTTTTGGTTATGGCAACCTAGCTGAACATATTCCCAAGCGCCGTCTGGTTTTATACAATAACCACTCTGCGCATATGCTGTTACACTCCTACCCCAGTAATTACTGGGTACTGTTCCCGAAGATATTTTATAGCAATTCCCACTTCCGTCTGCAGAGCATGTTCCCGACCCGTTATAAACCAAACCTTGCGCGCCACAAGCGCTTATGTTCTGTGTGGTATATGAGCTATAAGAACAAGCGCTGTCACAACCCCCGGAAGGACTTAATTTCCAACATCCCCCAACACAAGCGCTTCCTACAAAAGTCCCCGAAGCGCACTTTCCTGGCGTTGAAGTTACAGAACCCCCACTAGCATACTTGCTATCCACGCAAGAACACGCTGAATAAGTTTTGCAAACGGGCGCAGAAATGTATTTAGTAACATTCTCACAATAACTTGCCGCTGTTCCAGAACATACCGCAGGCAAGGACCGTGGAGTGGTCGGGTCACAACCTCCCGGTACAATTTGCGGAGAAGTGTTACATGTCCAAAAACTGTTTCCAGAACTATCTATCTTATAAATTTTTCCTTTTCCTTGATTAGGAGTTTTTTCAAAAAGTATATAAACCCCATTATCGCCAGATATATTGCTAACACTCCCGTCCTCATCCGTTAAAGTTATGGAATTTATTTTTGCCCCTGCCGACAGTTCAAAAGTTTTATCCGCGGAAAAATACATATTGCTGGGATTTAATTTAAAAGAAACACCCCACTCCTGCCCACCTATGCCAGAAATGGCTTTAGTTTCAGCAAGAGACAGATTTTGTATTATACTCCTTGAACTTTCTTCCGATGACCTGCTAAACGCCAGATTATAATAAATTGGTATGGAAATAGCCGTTAGGATTATAATTACACTT
>Ga0180007_10001503_pt1 | contig 31534 bp, 15 predicted proteins | sample MM_PC_MetaG_FD_121122 | JGI IMG/M metagenome (GOLD analysis project Ga0180007, IMG submission 121122) | Groundwater microbial communities from the Aspo Hard Rock Laboratory (HRL) deep subsurface site, Sweden - MM_PC_MetaG | ecosystem: Environmental > Aquatic > Deep subsurface > Groundwater... | reverse complement strand
TACCAGTGGAAGGTCGCCTCCGGGCCCTGCCGGGTCAGCAACCCGACCTCGCGCGAGGCCCGCGTCACGGCCAGCGAGGCCGGGACCTGCGAACTCTCGGTGGCCGTGCGGGACCGCAACGGCGTGGAACTCGGCACGGGCACGGGCAGCTTCGCGGCCACCGTGTCGCGTGATGCCATCAAGAAGGGGCAGCAGAAGGCCAAGGACGCCCAGGACGCCAAGGCCAAGGTCCAGGCCGCCAGGGACAAGGCCGCCAAGGGGGATTACGACGGGGCCATCCGCGACGCCGCCGACGCGGCCCAGCTGGACCCGGCCAACCCGGAGGCGGGGGGGCTGGAGCAGAAGTTGCGGCGCGAGAAGGAAGGCCTCGACGAACGCGTCGCCAAGGCCAAAGCCCTCATGGAAGAGAACCGCTTCGCCGACGCCCAGAAGGAAATCCTGGCCGCCACCAACGTCAACGGCCAGTACGCCCCCATCCTGCAGGCCAACAGTGTTCTGGTGACCGCCTGGAGGCGGTACGACCAGGAGGTCCAGGCCAAGCTGTACGAAGTCCGGGAGGCCAACAAGGCCAGGGACTTCGCTGGGGCTCTGCGCACGGCGCAGGCCTGGAGGGGTTCGACCCGCCTCGACTCCTACGCGGACAGGGAGCTCAAGGCCCTGGAGGACTGGGCGCGCAAGGAGCAGGAGCGCAAAGACCGCCAGACTGCGCAGCTCAAGGCCGGTGAGGACAAGTTCAAGCGGCGCGACTACGCCGGGTCGGTCAAGGATTTCGAGGCGGGGCTGGCCAACGCGGGGAACATCTTCAACAACTCCGACGCCGCCTACATCACCGCTTTGGAGCTCAAGGGACTGGCCCAGGCCAAGCTGAAGCGCCTGGGCGAACTCGTGCCCATGGTCCGCGCCGCGGCCGAGGGACAGGTGAATTCCGTGCCGGTGGACGACGCCATCCGGGCGGCCGACGAGGCCCTGGGGCTGCAGCCCGACAACGCGGACCTGCAGAAATGGCGCGAGAGCCTCGCGGCCCGCGCGGGCCAGGCCAAGGCCGAAAACGACAGGGCGGCCGCGGGGCGCAAACTCCTGGAGGAGGCGCGACGGGCCGAGAACACCTATCTGTCCCAGCTGTCCAGTTCGGGCATGAAGGGTCAGTGGGGGGAGAATCTGGAGCTGTCCATGCAGGAGAACCTCGGCAAGGCCATCGACCTCTACGGCCGGAGCCTGGGCTACATCCCGGACAAGAACGTCGAGAGGAAGATCGCGGAGCTGCAGGCCGCCCTCGAAGGCCGCCGCCAGTTCCTGGAGAAGTACCGCCGCTCTGTGGCCCTGCGCGCCGAGGGCGACGCCCTGGCCCAGGCCGCGCCCCGCGAGCAGGACTTCGAGAAGAGCCTGCCCATGTACGACGGGGCCATCGCGAAATATCGGGAGAGCCTGGATCTCTACAGGCCCTCCAACGCCGAAAGCCTCGAACGCCAGATGTCGAACCTCGAATACATGAAGCACGACCGCATGGTCAGAAAGCATTGGTCCGACGGACAGGCGCTGGAAAAGGCCGGCCGGCTTGAGGACGCGCTGACCGCCTACGACCGGGCCATCGCCTCCTTCCACCCGACGGTGCCCGAAAGCGACCGTCTGTGGATCGTGACCCACGCCCAGGAGCTGCGCAACCGCATGGCGGCCGCGAAGCAGGGGACGCCGGCCACGAAGCCGGGCAAGTCGGAAGTGAAGCAGGGTGAAGAGGGAGCTGCAACATCGGGGAGCCCGACGGGCCTTGTCCATCGCTACAAGGCCGTCCTGGCGCCCGAAGGCATCACCTGGGCGCAGGCCGACAGTGCGGCCCGGAGTCAGGGCGGGTATCTGGCCGTCATCACCAGTCAGGCCGAGAACGAGGTCGTGTACGCGCTGGTCAAGGACGACGAACGGTTCTGGTACGTGGACATGTACCAGAATGGCCTTGGCCCTTGGCTCGGAGGGATGCGTCAGGCCGACGGCTCGGGCTGGGGCTGGGTGACTGGCGAGGACTTCGGTTTTGCCAACTGGGCTACGGGGGAACCCAACAACGCGGGCGGGGGAGAGGACAGGCTGCAGCTCTTCGGCTACAGGACTCCACGTGGTTCGGACTGGAACGACCTCGGCGGGGGTTCGAACCTGGTGCGGGGCTACATCGTCGAATTCGGGGGCGAAGGCCGGAACGCTGCGGGCGCGCAGTCGCCGCCGGTCGAGTCCGCCCGTCTCAGGACGGTCCGCGTCCCCGTGGGCGCCCTGGGCAGCGCATGGGACCCCCTGTCCGCCGTGGGCGGCAACTTCGAACGCTTCGCCCGCTTCGACGGCTCCGGGCTGGCGGTGTCCGTCCCCGAGGGCAATTCCTGGGGCAAGACCGGCCTCATGGCCAAGGAGGCCATGTTCACCATCGGCAAGAACCCGACGAAGGTGACCGTGGGCTTCGACCCCGGCCGCACCATCGGCGTGTGCGTGGCCTTCGCCGCGACCCGCATGGAGGACGTGGCTCTGGCGGACAACGCCTGGATGTCGTGGGTCCGTTCGGAGTCGGGGAACGACTGCTGGATCGGCAACGTCCAGGACGCCTGGCACGGACGTTCCCCGGGCGTGGGCACCAGGCTTGGCGGACAGATCCCCTCGAACATCTCCTTCACCCTGGCCCCGGGGGCCTTCACCATGACCCCGGCCGGCGGCGGGACGCAGTCCGTGGCCATCTCCTGGCTGCAGGAGGGCGTGGCCGTCTACCCCTACGTCTTCTCCTGCCCAAGCGAAGCCGGGAAACCTTCGGGCTTCGCCCTGACGGCCTTCGAGATCGCTTCGGAAACCTTGGCGGCGGGATCGGGGGTGAAGCCATGAGAACCCTTGCCGTCCTGATGGTGGCGATGCTCCTCCCGGGCTGCCTCATGGACGCCCTGTACGGCAATCTGCCCGACACGGTGCGCATGGACCCCGGCGTCATCGCCCTGCGGGGCCTGAACGGCCCCCATGACGACTTCAACGCCGTGGCCGGGCCGCCGCCCCTGGCCATGGACGCTTTCATCGCCTTCGCCAGCAACGACGCCTCCGGGGGCAGACGTTTCCGCATCGACGCGGGCCGCCTGGTCCTCAGGCAGGACCCCTTCCCGGGGCGGCGGCAGAAGATTCCGCCCAGACCCGTGGTGGAGGCCCGCAGGCTCGGCCCCTTCGACCTCATCCCCGAGACCGGCGGCGACGTGCGCGGCCCGTCGGCTCTCTTCCTTGCCCCCGAGCCCGCGGGCATGTACGAGAAATCATTCGCCCCCTACGAGACCAAGAGCTATCGCCTGACCAGGGAGCCCCTGCCCGCGGACGGCGGCGGTAGATTGCCCGCAGGGGGCGCGTGGATGTTTGACTCAAATCACGAGGGCCGGCGCAACCTCTATTTCGTCGACGCTGCTGGAAAGGTGCGGCCCTTTTTCGGCAACCGTTCCGACGCCGACGATGCCTACGCCGCCTACGACTTCGCCGCCAATGAGCTGCTGTTCTGTTCGAACCGTTCCGGGCAGTACCGCCTGTACCGCTACCGCAACCGGGGAGGCGGCGCGGACTTCGCCCGCTGGCTCGGCGACAGGTCCCTGGCGCAGTTCATCGAGCCCGTGGCCGAGTTGCCCGTGGCGGGCCAGACCATGTGCCCCTTCGTGGACGGCGACGACCTCTTCTTCGCCTCGGACCGGCCCGGCGGCCTGGGCGGCTTCGACCTGTACGTATGCCGCCGGACCCCGCAGGGCTGGGGGCCCCCGCGGAACCTGCGCGAGGTCATGCCGCCCGGCGTCGAGGTGAACACGCCGGGCAACGAGTTCCGGCCGTCGGTTCTGGCCCTGGGCCTGCGCAGCTTCAAGGAACTGCGGGTGCTCATGTTCTCCTCGGACCGCCCCGGCGGCGCAGGGGGCTACGACCTCTATGTCACGGCCCTGCCCGAGGAGGCACGGTGACAGTCATCATGCTATCAAGGTGGATGCCATGAACAAGGGTTTTCGCGTGTTTCTCGTACTTCTCGCGGCTGTGCTGGTCCTGGTCCGGACGGACGCCCGCGCCCAGGCCGACGCGCCGGCCGACGCCCCGGCCCGGGACGACATCCCGAAGATCCGGCAGTTGCTGGCCCTGCCGGGAGGCCGCACCCTGGTCCTGACCACGGAGAAGGGCGGGCTGTACCTGTCGGACAGCGGCGGCGGGGGGTGGAGAAAGGCCGAGGGGGTTCCCGAGGCGTTCGTTCACAGCGCGACGCTGGCGCCGGGAGGGCGCGTGTATCTCGCCACCTCCGAGGGGCTGTACACATTCACCAAGGGGAAGTGGCAGAGATCCACGGAAGGCGCTTTCTCGGGCATCTTCTTCAACGTCGACGGGTCCGCGGCCATGCTGCGCTACTGGGGCATGGGCCTGCATTTTCTCGACGCCCGGGGCATGACCGCCGAGTCCCTGCGCGCCATGCAGGACGCTGCAGCGCGGCGCTCCGCCCTGGCGGCGGAAGAAGAGGAACTGAAGCGACAGATGATGGAATTGCCGACTGGCGATGCGGCCACGCTGGAGGAGAAGCGCACCGTCATGCGCGTCTACAGCCAGTGGCAGGATATGGAGAAGCGCAAGGAGGAGAACGCCCGCCAGGCGGAGGCGGGCATGCCCGTGCGGATCATGGACGGCCTGCCCGAAGGGGCTTCAGTGGTCGGGGCCATCCCCTGGGAGGGCGGCTGGCTGACGGGGATCTTCGGGCATGGGGTGTTTAGTCTGGCCGACGGATCTCGCCAGTGGGCTCCCCGGCAGGACGGCCTGCCCGGTCCCTGGATCCTGACCCTGGAGGCGTCGCCCTGGGGGCAGGCCTTTGCCGGCTTTTTTGGGGCGGGGCTCCTGGCCCTGGATCCCGGCTCCACGGCCTGGAAGCGCGTCGACGGCGTGCCTGTGGATTGCTCGGTCCAGGCCGTTTCCTTCGGTTCCGACGGCCGGGTTCTCGTGGCCACGCGGGAGCGCGGCGTCCTTTTCTCACCGGACCGAGGCAAGACCTGGGCGCCGGGACCCGGCGGGAACGTGCAGGGCGTGGCCGTGGGCAGCGACGGCAGCCTGTGGGCCGGCCTGTGGGAAGGGGGGCTGCGCGTGTCCTCCGATTCCGGGGCGTCCTGGAAACCCAGGCCCTTCGCCCATGTCGGGCACGTGGCCGACTTGGCCTTTTCCGAAAGCGGGAGGGGCTTTGCCGTCCTCGTGGGCCTTGGACTCCTGGCCACGGCGGACAACGGCGCGAACTGGGCCCAGACGGAACTCCCCGTGCGCCCGGCCCGCGACGTCCGCCTGGCCCTGGACCGGGACGGCCGACTGTTCGCGGCCTCGCCGCGCGAAGGGCTGTTCGTGTCCGACGACAGCGGCGCGACCTGGGCGCGGGACAAACAGGGCCTGCCCGACGGCGGCGTCCAGGCCGTGACCGTGACGCCCGACGGCCGGCTTCTGGCCATCCCCGGCGACGGGTCGGGGCTTTACGCGCGGGGTGGGTCCGGGGAGTGGACCCTGGTGCCCCTGGCCGGGGAGGACGGCTGGGACTACGGCGTCTGGGACCTGGCCTTCCTGCCCGGGGACCGAGCCATGGCTTTCGGGCCCCAGGACCTGATCCTGTCCGACGACGAAGGCCGGACATGGCGCAGGCACCGCTTCGGCCAAGCCCTGCGCGAGGTGGCCGTGGACGCCTCGGGGACCATATTCACCCGACGCATGATGACCACCTTTGCCCTGCGCCCCGGGGTTGAGGAGTCGGATGAGGTCCCGGCCATTCCCGCTGACGCCTACAGGCTGCTGCGGAACACCGGCGGCGGACGCTGGCTCGGCGCGCGCGTGGATGGCGGCCTCGACGTCCTCGAGGAACGCGGCGCGGCGCTGGTCCCCGTGGCCGGGCACGCCCCCGGGAGTGTCGTGACATCCCTGGCGGCCGGGGCTGACGGGGCACTTTTCGCCGGGCTCGAGAATGGAATGATCATGTCCACGGACGGGGGGCGCACATGGCGTCGCTGCGACCTGGTCGACTACTGAAGCGTGGCTTCCGGGCGGAACCCGGGAGCTTTCCGTTCGGGCCCCGCGCCCGGCAAGCAGGAGAATGCGCATGAGCCTGTTGTGGAGATACGTTGTCGCGAGCTGTGTCATCGTCGCCGCCGCCATGGCCTGGTGGTATCCCGAACCGGTCCTGGTCCGGGGCGAGCTGGTCGACTGGGGGCGCCTGTACGAACGCAGGAACGCCCCGCCGGAGCACCTCATCGGGGCCATGGCTCTGGGCAAGGCCTTCATTCAGTCGGTCTCGGAGCCCCTGCCGCTGACGGAGTTCATCGCCGGGAACACGGCCGGCCGGACCCTTGCCGCCAAGGACCCGGCCTGGCAGGACGTCTTTTCGGGACTGGACGCGGCCATGGACGCGGGGTCGGCCCCGGTGCGCTTCTCCAGGCCCGCCGAGGCGCCGTTCACGGAACTGGACGAGAACTTGCGCTATGTCGAGTTTCGTGACGATAAAGGCCTCCGGTACATGGAATACCGCTTCATCCCGGCCAGGGACTTCGAGTCCGTCGACATCCCCGAGGACAAGGCCTTCCCGGTTCGGCCGTACTGGCTGGTCATGCTCCTGGGCAGCGTGGGGGCCGTGGGCCTGGGCCTTGCCGGCGGCCGCGCCGCGAGCCTCGTGGAGTCCAGTTCCGCCGGCCGCGGCGTGCGCTGGTCGGCGGTCTTCGCCGTGTTCTTCTCGGGCATGATCCTGTGGCCCTTCGTCCACGGCACCGTGGGCAGCGGCCTGAGCTTCGCGTCCATCCTCATGGGCGGGCTTTTCTTCATCGGCGCCCTGGTGGGCCTGTGGCTCTTCGGCTCCCAGGCGCGCATGCTGCGGGACATGGTCGAGGGCGGCAGCTTTCTCGCGCATTTCACCTTCGACCCTGCGGAATGGAAAGCCTTCGCCGAGTGGAACTACGGCGAGGAGGCGTCCCGGAAGCGCGCCGTGTGGCTGCTCATTTTCGTCATTTCCGTTGTCGTGGGCGGCGGGTTCATGCTCTTCATGCGAGACGAGGCCTCGGTTTGGGTCTTCGCCGGACTCATGGGCTTCATGGGCGTGCTGTGGCTGCTGGCCGTGGGCCTGCCCTGGCTGACGCGCCGCCGCGACCTGAGGGGCACGGGCGAGGTGTACGTCGGCGACAGATGCGTGTACCTGAACGGTTCCGTGCATTCCTGGGGCATGCTCGGCAGCAGGCTCGATTCCGTGCAGATGGAGAAAAAGCCCATTCCGCACATCCTGCTGGTTTATTCGTACATGATGGTGGCCGGGCGCTCCCTGTATTTCTTCCGCAATTACGTCGAAGTGCGCATTCCCGTGCCGCGAGGCCAAGAGGAAGCAGGGGTGGCCGCTGTCAGAGCCTTGGAGAAAACGGCGCATGCGGGCTGATGTCATCGTGATTATGGTGTTGAATGCGGCCAGTGCGCCGCTCCAGGAGGGGTCATGAGGTTGTTGCTGTGTCTACTTTTCGTGTTTCTCGCCTGTCCTGCATACGCTTCGGAACCGGCTGTGGACACGCTGCCTCCCGAACTCGTCAGACTGCGCGACGAAGGGCGGCTCACTGTGCGGGCACTGTGGGCCTGGAAGCTGGTTCCGGAATCCACTGCGGCAACGGCCATGGAGTTCCGAGCCCTGGGCCTGGACCTCATCTCCGCCGACAGGGCGCAACTCGCTTCCTGGAAGGAGCAGGCAGGTGAGGGACAGCTTGCTCTGAGCGAAGCCCAGCGTGATGTTCTGGGACAGCTTATCAGCCGCATGGACGAAGGTTTGTCCTCGGGCGAACAGCCCGCTTCAGGGACGTCCGTTGTCCAGGATCATCCCGTTGCCGATGCCGACGTCAAAGGGGAAACTCCGGACCTAGGCGAAATGATCGCGAAGCTTGGCGCCCAGGCCGACGGCGGTGATCCCGGGGCGAAGGTCAGCCTGGCCCTTGCGGTCAGGACTGGCGTTGACGGACCGCCTGATCCGATCCGGTCCGTGGCCCTGCTTGAGGATGCCGCAGCCGCGGGTGATGCCGACGCCATGGCCCTGCTGGCCGACGAATACGAATCCGGCCTGTGGGTGCCCAGGGACGAGGCCAGGGCGGCGCAGCTGCGCCTTCAGGCGGCCGACGCGGGTTCGCAGCTGGCGAAATGGGGGTTGGAATGAACGGCAAAACCATGCGACGGACATGCGTCCTGCTCCTGACCCTGGCGTGCTCATGGGTTTCTGCGCCTCTCGCCGCGGAGCTGAAGCAGCCCTCCCAGACGGACATCGCCCAGCAGATCGTCGTCGACGACAGCCTGAAGGCGGTCATGCGATCCTTTCTCAAGGCCGGCCTGACCTACGATTCCCTCCCGGAAGGGGCCGGGAAGGAGGTTCGGGCCGCCCTGGAGTACTGGAAGGGCAACAAGGACGGGCTCAAGGAGTTTGCCGACAGGCTCGGGAAGCTGGCCGGGTCCAACCGCGAGGAACTTCTGGACATGATCCGCAGCAAGAAGCTGCGCGAGTTCGCCGTCGTGGCTCTGGACGAGAGCGCTTCCGGGGCCTTCCGCGGCGTCGGCCCCGATGGGCTGAAGAAGCTCGTGGCCTACAGCGGCGACGCCCTCGACGAGGCCGGCGTCAGGGCTCTCGAGCTCCTGAACCGGGTCGAGGAGGCCATCACGGCCACCGGGAAGGTCCCAGGGCAACTGGCCGACGATCTCAAGGCCGCCATGCGGCAGCTGTCCCCCGAGCAGGCCCGCGCCGCCCGCAAGCTCCTGTCCGAAAAAGGCGCCAAGGCAGCCGTCAAGGATTACCTTGTGCAGAACCCCGGGGTCATCGGGACCTTCGTCGACGGCGTCTTCGTCCTGGCCTTCGACGTGCCGGCCCTGGTGGCCCTGGACGACGCCGAGGAAGCGGCGGCCAGCGCCACGGGCACGGGTTTCGGCTTCGCCGCCCAGACTGCGGGCACGGCGGCCACGGCCGCCCTGGGCGGGGGATTCCTGCCGGGGCTCGTGGTCAGCTGGTCCAGTTCCCAGGTCAAGGAGCTGGTTACGGAGATGATCATGCTGCAGTACGACCGCGCCAACGCGGCCATGAAGGAGCAGTGGGCGGACATGGAACTGCGCATGAACGCCATCCGCGGCATGCTCAAGGTCGACGAGCTGCTCAAGGCCGGCAAAACCGAGGCCGCGGGCGACTATCTGGCCAAGGTCGAGCGCTACGCGGTGGAGCACAGCTTCCCCAACGAAGGCATTTTCGAGAAGATCCAGGACCTCAAGAGCGTCGTGGCCAAGGCCGAGGAGCGCAGGGCCGCCAACCAGGTCATCGCCAGGGCCCGGGTTCCCTACATGTACGGCTTCCGCCTGGCCAGCCAGGGACGCAACCTGACCATGGCCCGGGTGTATGTGGAGGAGGCCCTCGCCGTGTTGACGGAGGCCCAGGGCAGTCATCCCGAACTCGAGGACAGGGTGCGGCAGGTGCAGGAGCTGATTGCGCAGATCGACAGCATGATCGCCCAGGCTCCTCCCCTGGGGCAGGCCACGGTCAGCGGACCGGATTCGGTGGCGCCCGGAGAGGTGGTCCACTTCGAAGTCACCCTGACAGGCGGTATTCCCGACTATGGTCCCGTGGGCATGGACGGCCACGGTATGTCCACGGGTGCTGTGTTCTACTGGGAGGCGCCCTCAGAACCAGGGGAGAAGACGCTGACGTTCCGTGTCAGGGACGACAAAGGCCAAACAGCTGAAGCCGTCAAAAGCGTAGAGGTGCTGGCGGTCAGCGAGAAGGCAGAGGCTGAAGCGCCCCTTGAGGAGGAAGATGGGAAATTTCTTCATCTTGGCCAAGCCGGTCGAACAGATAATTTTGAGATAACGTTAACGGCTGTTGCAAAAGCATCATACTGGACAAAAGATAAAAAAGAAGATGAAGAATATGTTGTTGTTGCTGTTCGAGTCGTGAATATCGCAAATGAAGAAAAAAGCATCGGAGCAAACGATTTTCAGTGGGCTGACAGTCAAGGATATCGACATGGAATGGAGCAATATTCAGGTGTTGAGACTAGCGAGTCGATGCCGGATACTTTCGGAGCGCATACCTTGTCTCCTGGAGAATCATTTGAAGGAAGTATAATTTATTTGATTCCCAAGAATATGAGTCGTGTGGAATTTCACTACATAAAAGGGTACACGATAAAGCCGGATTTGCAATTTTTGATTCATAAGTAGATAAAATGAATCATTTATAATCATATTGAATAATAAAGGCTGCGAGTTGGTCTTTTGGGAGGTAGGATGAGGCGAATTCTCATGGCGCAGTTGCTGACCGCATCGGTGTGTTTGATGATGGTGGTTGTTTTCAATGGCAAAGGCTTTGCTTCCACCGTGGAAATCGCCACCGGCCCCGACGGGCTCCTGCAGATGGAGCAGCAGGGCAAGGTCACGGTCCGGGCTCTGCGGGGCTGGGGCAGGCTGCCCGACGAGTACGTGAAACTGGCGCAGCGGATGCGGCAGGAGTCCGGGTTGGACCTCCTGGGGGCGAACCTAGATCAGGTCCGGCAGTGGAGCGCCGACCCTGCCCTGGCGCAGTTCGGCGCCGAACTGGCCAAGCTGGCCGCCTTCATGGAGGGCGGTGAGCATCTCGATTGGTCGCCGCCCGCACCGGGCGCTTCCGTGCCCGCCGGCACCCTGGCGCGCAGCGGCGCCACGCGCTGGGCACAGGCCGCGGACGGTCCCGTCGAAGTCCCGGGCGCTGTCCAGGCCGAGCCCGCTCCGACCGAGACCGTTGCGACCGAGCCCGTCCAGGCGGAGCCCGTCCAGGCGGAGCCCGTTCAGGCTGAGTCCGCTCCGACCGAGCCTGCCCAGGCGGAGCCCGCTCCGACCGAGACCGTTGCGACCGAGCCTGCCCAGACGGAGCCCGTCCAGGCGGAGCCCGCTCCGACCGAGACCGTTGCGGCCGAGCCCGCTCAGGCCGAGCCTGCCCAGGCTGCGTCCGAACAAGCGGCCCTGCCTCCCGCCGCCCCGAGTGACGCCGGTCCGGCGGATGGGCTGGAATTTCCTGTCAACGACCAGGTGCCCGGCACGTACAGGGTCAAGCTGCGCGTGGAGGGACTCACGCCGGCCAAGGCCGAGGACGACCCCTATTTTCAGCGTCGCCTCCAGGGCATGATCCCCGGGAACCCGGCCGTATTTGAGGGCGAGAAGCGCTATTTCGACAAGCTTGGCGAGTACATGACCGTCCGGCCAGTACTCGAAGGCGACACGCCCTACGATTTCGTCCTCGGGTTTGCCGCACTGGACACCCCGGTGGTCATCCGCGTGGACGCCCCCGAGAACCCCGAGATCCCCCTGAGCGAACAGGAGATCCGGGACAAGGTCTCCTACCGCGTGGTCGGCAAGTCGGTCTATGTCTACCGGCACGACGAGGCCACGGGCGACGCGGACATCGCGTTCGAGGAGAGCCACAACGGCGAGGTGCGCTGGACCCCGCGCGCCGACTCCGCTTCGGGCCGTCCCGTGGGCCCGCGCGTTCTGGGCGTATACATGTCCTACCGCGTCAAGAAATACATCGGCGACAGCGAACTGGGCACCCTGAGCACCAGCCAGCACCGCATCGGCTGGGTCGTGGCGGCCATGCCGGGCGACGTGTACGAGCACGAGGGGGCACTTTACGCCGTTGGGCAGGAGGAGTCCCTGTCAGCCGGAGGGTCGTCTGGTCCGGTCCCGGCGGCGGAGAACTTCGATTTCGAACTGCCGCAGTACACCCTGGACGAAGGGGCCCTCAAGGCGTCCGAAGACTTGCGCCACGTGGCCTGGGTCGAGGGCGAGAAGAAAGGCCAGAAGCGCGTCGTCGTCAACGGCGTGCCCGGGAAATGGTACGACGACGTCAAGAACTACGACATGGGTTTCACGCCTGGGGGCGAGACCTTCTGCTTCCGGGCGGAGATAGGCGAGAAAGAGGTGCTTGTCTGCAACGGGGCCGACGGTCCCGTGTTCGACGACATCGATTTCGTGGGCATGACCGCCGACGGGGCCCATGTCCTAGCCGGGGGCAGGGCGAACGGCGTGAACCTGGTCTATCTGGATGGAAAAGAGGTGCGCCGGACCGCCAACAGCGTGCGAGAGGGCGCCCTGGCCTGGAACGGCAAGGCCGCCTGGATCGAGCGGGGCCGCGACGAAAAGACGGGCGCCGAGTTCGCCATGGTCGTGACCTCCGAGGGTGTCGAAGGGCAAAAATATCCGACCATTCACGGCAATCTGCACTTTACGCAGAACCGCGCCGAACTCTATTACATCGCCGAAAAGGAGGGGGGAGATCGCTTTCTGATTCGCGACGCCGAGGAACTCAAGCCCACCATGGGTTACGGCTACAAGTTCACGGTCACCGAAGACGGGGCGTACTACGCCTACGTCGCCCATGTGGACGAGAAGGTGCGCTCCATGGTCGTCAACGGGCAGATCGGGCCCGACTTCGACGACATCTGGGACCCCGCCTCCTTCAGCTCCGATGGGTCGCGGCACATCTATTCGGCCAAAAAGGAAAAGGAGTCTTTTCTGGTGGTCGACGGACAGGTCGTGACCCACGGGTTCGGGGCGCTCAAGAGCGTCATCGGGCCAATCTTCAGCCCCGACGGCAGCCGCTGGGCGGCAGGTTTTCAGCTTGGTGACGAGGAGTACGTCATCGTCGTTGACGGCAAGGAGGTAGGGCGCGGCCAGGGTTCGCCCCGCAGGATCGTCTTCAGTCGCGACGGGGCGAAGGTGGGGTGGCTCGAGAAGCAGAAGAAGTCCTGGAAGGCATACGTCGACGGCGAGGCCGGGCCCGAATTCCGGGAAATCTATGACGACGAGCCGCCGCAGTTCAGCCCCGACGGGAAGGCCTTCGTGTACTTCGCCCGGGACAACGAGAAGAAGATGCACATCGTCGTCTTCGGCGGCGTGGACAAGGCGCACGACATCATCCCGCCCCGGGCCGTGTTCACGTCTTCGGGCCTCGAGTACCTGGCCATCGACGGCAACCGTTTCCGAAAACACACGCTGCCGCTTCCCTGAGCATGTCGTCCCGCCCCGAAACACCGGGGCGGGACGTTTTTCGCTCACCTCAAACCGCCCAGGAGGTCCGCATGACCACAGGACGCCCGCGACGTCCCGCCTCGTCCAAGAACTCCCCCGCCCCCCTGACCCCCGAACAGACCGAAGCCTGGCTGAGCAAATACGGCCGCCACTCTCGCATCTACGCCTGGGGCTTCTTCGCCCTGATCTTGTTCGTGATTCTGGGCGTGATCTGGTGGGAGATGGGAGAGATCAATGATGACGTGCTTTATTCATTCGGCTTCGCGGCCGTGGTGACCTTTCTCTTGGCCAAATGGTCCCGCAAGCAGACGGGGCAGAACTGGGTCGGGGTGGTGGAGGAGGTGTTCATGAAAAAGGTGCGCGTGCGCCGCGACGGGGACCAGCACGATGACATTTCCTACAGGCCAATAGCCAGGATCCGGACCGAAGACGGGAAGAAACGCACCCAGCACCTCTCGCAGGAACTGTTCGAGTATTTCCGTCCCGGCGACAGGGTCTTCAAGGTTTCGGGGCTGGAGGTCCCGGAGAAGTTCAACTTGGACGGCGACCGCCGCGCCTGCCTGGCCTGCGGCAGCCTCTACGGTCCGGGGAGCGGCACATGCCCCCGATGCCGTGCGCCCGAACCCGATCACGGGACACTGCGGCGGATGGCGGGGGCGAAGTGACACGATGAATGCACGCATCCCCTGGAGATCGCTCATGAAAGAAGTTATTTTCGCGTGCCTGCTGTTTGCCCTTGCCGGCCTTGCGCATTCCGGGATGGCGGCCTCCACCCTCCCTGCCGATGTGGACGCCAAACTGCTGGAACTGGCCCGGGAGGGCCAACTGACCGTCAGGGCCCTGCAGGGCTTCGGGCTTCTGGACGAGGGGCACCGGAAGCTCATTCTGGAGTTGCGTTCCAAAGGGCAGCTGGACGCCCTCTCGGCGGACGGGGCGCAGCTCGACGCCTGGCTGGCCGATGCCGCCAGCGGCAAACTGGATCTGACGCCCGAGCAGCGGACCGGGCTCGCGCAAACCCGGGAACTCTTCAGGCAGGTCGAGGCCCAGGCGGCATCCGCACCCTCCGGAGGGAACGAGAGCGGCGGGACCGTCCCTGGTCGGGCCCTGCCTGCCGACCCGCCGCAATCGGCCGCTGGTTCGCAGTTGTTGACCGGCAAGGCCGACCCTGATGGCGAGATTTTCGGCATTGTCGGTTCCGGGACCAAGGAAGCGACCCTGAAGGTGGTCGATTACGCCAGGGGCAGGGCGGTCTTCGATCTGGAGACCTCGACGCAGGTCGTCAGCGATTTCGTATCGAGCGGCCGCGTGGAGGAGGAAAAAGGCGTGCTCGGGGCTTACATCGGGGTTTTGAGCCCGGTGGTCGGCGGCATCGAGGCCTTCACCCACATCGGCACCGGGGGCGGGGCTTTCGCAGGTGCCTTGGGCTCGTTCTTTGGAGATTTCGGCGGGAAACTGTCGACCAATATCGCTACCAACGCGGGCTACGCGAATCTGCTCATCGCCGCGGTGCAGACCTATGACGACGTGACGACCAAAGGCTGGCAGAACAGCGAAACCGGGGCCCAAGTCTACAAGAACATCCTGGGGAATTTCTCGACCATCGCCTCGCTCATCCGGGGGCCCTACGTGACTTCGGCGCGGGCCTACGCCCTCAATCTTGGTTTTGCCGCCGTGTACGTGTTCGGCTTCACCCTGGACAGCATGGTGGAAGAGGCAAAAAGCGTGCGCAGCGCGACGATCAAGGCCGTGCACAATGCCTATTATTCCGCGGGGAGCAATTTTCATGTTACCGATGAGGGATGGTACGATATCTTTGCGAATCATTACGACGAGGCCATGAAGAATTCGTCCGATCCGTCGAGTGCGTTCCAGGCCGCTTACAGCGGTATGCAGCATGACATCGAGCAGTATGTGACCGGCTACTGGACGCACGGCGAAAACGACATCTTCACGGTTCTGGAGGCCGGGCGCCGGTTCAATTACGACGCCACGTCCCAGGAGCGCGAGTACCTGAACGCCCTGGCCCGCCAGGATCTGTACAAGCGTCTCAACGCCAACGTCCTGCCGCGCATCCAACGCTTCATGCTGACCCGCTTCAGCGAGGAGGCGGCCAACGCCTTGGACAAGATGTGCGAACCCATGAACACCCGCTGCCGCATCCGCATCTTCGAGAGCCAGCCCGACGAGTTCACGGAACGCACCTACGCGGACTACGTCCTGCGCTTTGCCCATACCGGCGCCGACGGGCGGGTCGCCTTCGCCACGGGCGAGGGCTGGACGCACAGGTTGCCCGCCCTGGACGAGGACCCCACTCCGGTGGACGTGGAGATGACGGTGCTCGGCTACCTGCAGTGCGGCGGGCCCAACACGCTCTTGCTCTTCAAACCCGGGGCGGACAGCGACGACCCGGCAAAAGCGGAGCGAACGATTCCCTTAAAGCTGGACAAACGGTTCCTCGACCTGGACATCCGCGGGGAGCCGGCCGGGAACGTCTGGGCGCTGACCCGGATCGAGCCCTACAACATCGAGCAGTTCGGGAAATACAGTTTTGACGGCCTGCCCGAGCACATGGACAAGTTCATCGAATCATCGGCAAGCCCCACGGCATTCCGGTTGCAGTACACGGAGGTCATCCGCTGGAAGGACAAGGGCACCGAGACCCGCACGGGCGGCGTGGAGTTCTCGCTCCCGCGCCATTTCGAGGCCGATGTGGACGGGTCGCTGAAGATCGACGCCTCGTTCACGCGCAACGAGGGGTTTGTGGACCGCAAGGGGGGGAACATGGTGGGCATGTTCGTCATCCTCGATGGATCGCAGATCGGGAAGGGGACCACGGTTGCCGGGGAAACCGTGGACGTGGCGTTTTCCGCCCAGCTCGAACCGGGCAGGATGCGCCAGGTTCCCGGAGGGGGCATGAAGCGGGGCGCGCAGACGCACACCGTCGACGTGGGCCTGTGGCATGCCCCGGGCCTGGGGGCCGTGCCGAAGTACGGGGCCCGGTACACCTACGAATGGATGCCCTTTGCCGAGGCCAAGGGCAGGCAGCCCGAAATCAAGGGGCAGTAGCCGGAAGATTCCCAGAGAAGAGAAAGCGCAATCGGCCGTGAGGATGACGCCTCGCGGCCGATTGCGCTTTGTGCTGTCCGATTTTCCCTGGCGGTGAAAACGCCGGACTCAGGGGGATGTCAGGACTTGCCAAACTTTATGAGCGACTCCAGGAAGTTGCGCAGGTCGTGCGTCACTTCGAGCGAGCTCTTGCCGCCAGACAGCAGGCGGATGCGTCGGTCGCCCTCCAGGGGGTTGATGCGCCCGGAGCCCATGTCGTTCAGGACCGCGTCCATCTTTTCCCAGTACTGCTTGTGCTTCATGAAAGCTTCGTAGTTGGCCTTGTCCGTCTTGGGCGGCGCCTTGGCCTCCATGAGGGGCAGCAGGCGCTTCTGGCATTCCTTGGACGTGCTGCGCGCGATCTCCACATGCTTTTCGATGCGGCTGAAGTTGTCGTCGCCGCGCAGGTGGTCGCCCTTGTACTGGTTCACGTCGGCGGACTGCCCTGCCCAAGCCTTGTTGGCTCGCAGGACGCCGTTCTTTTCGATAAGGGCCAGGTCCTTGTATGCCTCCTGGTGTGATCCCGTTGTCACCGTTTCCCAGGAACGACCGGGGTTCTGTCCCGTGACTTCCTTGAAGGACTTGTCCCATTGTTTCTGGGCCTCGGCCTGCCACAGGCTCTCGGGCACGGGGCGGCCGTTCTTTCTGGGTGCGATGGGCTGTCCGTTTTCATCGAACTTGACCTGGCGGGCGATGTCGTAGTCCGTGTTGACGCTCTTGCCGCTGCCGGCGTTGCGGATGGGTGCCAGGCCCTCGCGGTCCCACTCGGCGTCCATTTTTTCGTGGAAACGTTTTTGCACGCGATTGTGGACACGGTCTACGCTGTTCACGAAGCGTTTGACCATCTCCTTGTTCTTCGGGCTGCGCTGGTGGGTCTTCATCATCATCTTGGCCTGGGGCGAGGCGTGTATCCTGGTCGAGTGGACATCGAGCTCGCGCAGGATCTTCTTGATCTCCGTGGGCGGAGCCTTGTCCCTGCGGGCCTGCTGCAGCTTGTTGAAGGTTTTTTTGTAGGTGGTGACCCGCAACCGGGCGTCGACTATCTGTTCTTTATAGGCCTGTCGTTCGACCTCGGTCAGGGGCCGGTTGAAGCCGTCGTCGGGCACGCCTGCAGGTTTGACTTTGGCCGTTGCCTTCGCAACCTGAACTTCGGGGGCCCCGGTCTTGCCCGCCGACGCCTTGGGAGCGGCGCCCGGCGCGTCGGCGTGAGCGCCCCCACGGCCCTTCACGGCCCCATAGCCCCGGGACACTCCATTGGCCACGAACCCCATGGCCTTGTCCATGACGATGCCCTTGGCGACTTCCCAGCCCGCGCCCTTGATGCCTTCCTCCCAGCCGCCGCCGCTTTCCACGGCGGCCTCGAAGCCCCTGTAGCCGTCCACGGCGATGCCGGTGAGCTGGTTGTAGGAGCCCCCCACGCGCAGGAAGGCTTCCTTGGGACCACCCTCGATGTAGCCGAGCGTGCCCTGATAGACCCGGTTCACGGCCGGACCGCCGATGAAGGACAGGACCATGAGGGACTTGTCGGCGGCGCTCTTGGTCATCTCGGCCGTCTGCAGGCAGGTGTCGGCCCACTCGGCATCGGCATCGGCCTTTTTCTTCTCGCCTTCCCAGTGGCCCGTGGCTACCCCGTAGACCTCCGTGATGACCTCCGAGGCCTTGTCCGTGTCCGTGGCCGTCATGACTTCGGGGCTGAAGCCTTTGGCCACGATCTCGCGCACCTTGGCGGCCTTGTCGTAGGGCAGGGTGTCGGCCATGGACAGGGCTTTCTTCATGGCCCGGTCGACCTTCTCCATCTTGCGCTGGTCCGCGGCGATGTTCTGGATGAACTGGCTGCGGGCGAAGTCGTCCCACTCGGAGCGGGTGTGCACAATGACGCCGGTTTTGAGGGATTCGATGCGGTCCTGTTCAGATTGGAGGTTGGCCTTGGCATTGAGGACGCGCATCTCCAGGTCGTGACGTCGGTCGGCGTTGGTCTCCTTGGCGGCTTCGGCCAGGTCTTTATCCATGTTGAGCTGGATGATGGCCACATTGGCCGAGTGGAATTCAATGGCTTCCTGGTCGATGATGCGCCGGTCTTCCGCGGGCTGGTCGTCGACGATGTGCATGGGCGTGTCGCCCTGCCCGATTTCGACTGCGGGTTCCTGCGCTTCCGTGGCATCCTTTTTCTCTTCATCGGGCTTCTGCTTCGCTGCCGCCGGCACTTCGGCGACCTGCTGCGGGGCACCACCGGCCACCAGTGCGTCGAACTGGCTCAGGCGAGCCTCTTCGGATTCAGGCAGCTCTCCCATGGCGGCCCACTTCACGGCGGCGGCATGGAAAGCCTCGCGCATGCGGTAGTGGGCAAGGGCCTCCTTGATGGGCGACTCGCTAAGGGCGTGGCCGATGTTCGCGCCGGTGACCTCTTTGAGCGTTTCCATCGCGTCTCCTGTCTGGCCTGCGCTTTCAAGTCTCTCCTCCTTCTGGCGGTCGTTCTTGATGCGTGCTTCCTCGAACACTTCTTTCGAGATGCCTGAGAATTCCGGGAAAGGACCCCCCGTGTAGCGCTTTGCGTGGATAGTCCAGGTGTCCCCATCCTCATCCGTGAAGCTGTGGTTGAGCGTGTCACCCTGAAAGGCGTCCAGGATGCCCGGGATGCTCGTCAAGTCGACCTGTTCGACGTAGTTGTATTCCTTTTCATCATATTTGCCCGTGTCCAGGGCAACGCCGTGGTACTCGCCGGGTTCGCCGTATGCATAGACAAAAAAATGGTAGGGCTGACTCTTGATGACGCTGTCGTCCAGGAACACGAAATTTTTAGGATACACGATGTAGCCTATCCATTCGCCTTCGGGTCCCGACTGGTCCATGAGCCCGTGCAGGAAATCCTTGGCGCGCTTGTACTGCTGCTGGCCTTCGGCCATGAGGGCCGCGCCGTCGGGCGGGTTGCCCAGTGCGACCAGTTCGGCCACGACCTCGTCCAGGCGCTTCTGGCAGGACAGGATGGTGTTGCGGTGCTGGCGGGCGAGAGTCATGGCATCCATGGCCAGGGCCGGGTCGTCGGCTTCGGCCGCCCAGGCGATCTCCTCCACGGCCTCTTGGAGCCGGGCGCCGGCCTCGGCCACGGCCCCGCGCAGGGACAGGAATTCACCCAGCAGCGGGTTGAATTTGTTCAGGTAGTCCACGGCGTCGGGGGAGGGATACTGGCGCAGCACGCCCCAGGTCTTGCGGAAGGATTCTTCGTCAGCCTCGGACATGGGGCCGTAGACCATGCGCATGCCTTCCATGGCCGCGGCTACGGCCCCGTCCCACTGGGTCGGGGTCAGGGCGTTGATGTCCAGGAAGGGGGCGGATTTCATGGGCGGCAGGGCGGCTGGCTCGACGTTTGACGCGATGAAGGTGACGCCGCCTGTCTGGGCAACGGCGTTGTCCTGGCTCGGCTCGGATTCGTCCTCCTGTGCCGGGATTTCCGTGACCTCTTCGGCCAGAATCGCTGCCAGTTCCGCATCCAGGGCCTCGTCATCGATCGGGGTGCTTGTCGTGACGCCTGCGGCCGTCTCCTGCGGGACGCTATCGGCGGCCGCTTCGCCCGCGCCAGCCTCCCGCATGGCCTCGGCGACCCGGCCCAGGCTGTCGCGCTCCGCAGGCGAGAGCGTCGCGCCGTGTTCCTTGAGAATGGCGTCGAGCTGCTCGGGCGAAGCTCCAAGCACGTCGATGCCCTTGCCGCGCAGTCCGGCCAGGGGAGCCATGGCGGAGGCCGGGATGCGGCCGTACCCGACCAGGGCACGCACGGTCAGGGCGTTCTTCTCGGCCAGGCCGCGCAGGGCCGCATCCGCGTTGGCTGCGGCAGAACCGGCCCCCTGTGAAACAGTGGCGGCCGGTCCTCCTGTTGTCGTCTCAGGACTCCTGTCATTCTGTCCAAGAGCCGTAGCAGCACTGAAAATGCAAAGGATGAGAATAAAGAGCGTGACACGAATGCTGGTCCTTGGAACGCAAATTGACGTGATCATGCGGCGTTGACTCCATGTAAGTTGCTTTAATTAAAAATATAAACGATTTCAAACAAAAAAGCAATTGCGCTTGCGCCGAGGGCGCTTCGGAACAGGCCCTCAGCTTGTCTGATGCTGGCCTTGCGAGTATCAGACTGCATGGCTGTTTTCTTTTTGCATTTTTTGTTTCCCGCCCGGGTTGGCGTGCCCGCACGATTTGCGTCGGTATAATTCATTCTTTTTGTCGGAGGATTCATGACAGGCCGTTTTGTGTTCATGCTGAGAACCTGTGGCGTCTTAATCCTGCTTGTACAGATTTTCTGCAGTGCCGCCCTGAGCGCCGGAGCGGAATCGGACGAGCAATACTGGGCAAAGGTCAATCCCATAGGCAAGCCGTCCGCCATCCCGTCGGCGAGTTATGACCTCTTCGAGTCCCGCCTTGAAAATGTGAAGAACGGTAATCTCGCGCCCCTGGATTTTTTTCGGCAGCTCGGCGCGGACCGCATGTCCATGAGCGACGTGGTCGGCTTCAAGTCGGAGTTCATTCGCCGTAAGGCCGAGGAACTGTCCAAGACCAGGGCCATTTCCCCCCTGGATGCCCTGCCCGAGGCCCTGAAGGCCTGGGACGGGAGTTTTGGCCAGGCCGAGCGGATGCTCATGGACGCCCGCAGGAGGCACGTCAATGCGGCCTTCGATACCGCCGTGCGGCGCTACCTCGACGCAAACCCAGACTTTCCCTATCTGATCCGCATGGACGTGGGCGGCTGGGCCACGGAGAATTATCGGGACGGGCGCTTCGAGGGCGATATTGACCTGACGACCATCGCCTCCCAAGTCGAAAGCGCGGTCAGGCTCCGGGATTTCTACAATGGCGCCATCCGCGAGGTCTTCGGCCTGGACATGGCCGCCCTGGAGGCTCACGCCACGGCCCATCGCCAGGCCACTCTGGACGTTTACATCACCCAGGCTTCGGCGAAATGGGCCGAGATCGACGCCTTGAAGCGCGGGCGTTTGCAGGAAGTCGTCATCGAAAACGGCCAGGTCGTCTACCGTGATGTGACCGACTCCATGGAGCGGGTCTACATCTTCGCCAACCTGCAGAACAATCTGCAGATGAGGGACGGCGCCCCGGACCAGCTCGCCCGGCTCATGGACGAGCCTCCGGACCGGATCACACGCGACATGGAGCCGGCCGTCAGCCTTGAGATGCTCAGGCACATGACCTCCGATGCCATCCACGCCCAGCTCGCCTTTCACGAGAAGCTCATCAAGCTGGCCAAATACGTTGATCGCAGCGCCGGGATCATGACCGGCCGTGCCGCCGACACGGCCCTTATCGCCTGGGCGCGGCAGGTCACGTCCATCAAGCAGAACGCGCAGCTCACCCCGGCGGAACGGCTGAAGCGGATTCTGGCCGCCAGCACCCAGGTCATCGGCGCACCTTCGGATTTTGCCGGGCTCGACCGGGCGCTGCGTTCCGTGGGGGAGCGCGCAACCGTGTTCATGCGCGATAACATTTCCCGGGGGATCGAGGCCCGGCTCAAGTCCATTGACGCCGCCCCCGAGGCGGACAGGAACGCCGAGCGCACCAAGCTGCTCGCCGATCTGGAGGAAACCTACAAGGCCTACGTGGAGAAGGGTGTGGACTACCCGCCCAAGGCCCACGAAACCATGATCGCCCTGGCCGAGGCGCTCAAACGCACGGCGTTCAGGGTCCCCGCTGCCGAAGTCGAAAAGATGAAGCGACTGCTGGACATGTCTGCCGAGAAACCGGCCTCTTTTGACATGGCCGTGGGCATCGTCTGGGAACGGCTGGGCACCTATTACGACAACGCCAATGCCCGGGTCGACGCCTTCAACAACCTCATCGACTATCTCGACAACAACTCCGTGGCCCGGCTGCGTGCCCTGAACACCGAACTGCGCATCGGCTCGGACACGGGCAGGTTCAAACTCACCGTGCCCATTCCCCTGGGCAGGATCAACGACCGGCTGAATTCTTCCGTGCTTGGCAAGGTCGGCGACAACCTGGCGTTCAAGTCCTTCAACATGGGCCAGGAAGCCCTTTCGTACTGGTCCGCCATCACGACCGGCAAGGACTGGAACGAGTCTTTCTCCAATCTCGGCGCGCAGATTTTTCGCTCCAGGGTTCCCGGCGGCGACATTGTCGAGGCCGTTGTCATGGAGAACTACACGCGCGTGGCCGTGGGTTTCGTCTACCTTCTTTTTCCTACCCTGGCTGTGCCGGAGGCTCTCTACGGGATCGGGCTCGCGGCTTCGGAATGGTATGTGGGCAAATGGCAGCAGTGGCAGTACGACGAGATGGTCGACGCCCTGTACGAGGGGGCGGTGTTCAAGCCCGCGAAGGGCGGGACATGGGAGCTGGAGAGCATCATCTACACTCTGCCAAGCGGAAAGAAAACCGACGTCGGCAGGGACGAGATCTTCACCCTGCCTGAAAAGGTGCCGCACATTTCCAATATTCTGGTGCCCCAGGTGCGAACCCACCCGACCATCGCCATGTTCCATGAGCTGCTGGCCAAGCCGGAGCTCTCCGACGGCCAGAGCGACGCTCCGGTCTGGCCCCGCAAATACCGGAACCCGAGCCTTTACGGACAGAAGCTCTGGGAGGAGTACGCCGCGGAAGTCAAGAACGTCACCCGCCAGTACTTCGCCGAGGTCATTGAGGAGCTTCAGAAGCGCAAGGCCTTTGACCAGGGCACGGGCGAAAAGCTTGTTTCGGAGATCGGCGCGGAGCTGGGATGTGGGGACGAACTGCTTGGGCTCGTCGGCAAGGAGCGGGGGGCGCTGGAGACGGTCGTCGCCCACTGGCGGGAATGGAAGCAGACCCACGGGGCCCTGATGGAGTTTCGTGAGCGGTACAAGGCCTATTTCATTCTTGACCGCAAGCCGCTTTGCAAACCCCTGTCCATACAGGTCACCCTGGAAAGCGATCGCAAGGATCTTCAGGATGTGCTCAAGGCCGCGCGTGAGGCCACCGTGGCCGTGGAGGAGATCGTGGGCGGCAATGCGGCCGACGAGAAGACCTTGCAGCCGGCGATCCGGGCGCGGGCGGGGGCGTACATCTATGTTTCGGGGAGCCCGGAACGTCGGAAGATAATCGAGGAGTACCGGGCCTATCTGGACTCCCTGCGCAAGAAGAGCAATCCCCCTGCCGTGCGTATCGCCGGTCCGGAAGTTGTGGAAGAGGGCGTGCCCGTCGAGTTTACGGCGGTCCTGGATCGCAATGCCGCATCAGTGCGCTATGACTGGAAATTTGCCAAGGGCGGCGACGGGGAAACCTTGAGCGGGGCGAAAACTGCACGCATGACCTGGACGCCTGTCGGCGTGGGCCAAAAGACGCTGGAAGTCCATGCCCTGGTTGACATCCCCGGGGCCGATTGGGTGCGCGCCAACCATCCCGTGAGAGTCCTTTCCGCCGAGGAAGCCCCCAAGCCCAAGGTGCGCCTGACCTGCCCGGTCAAATCCTTCGCGGCGGGAGAGGCCGTGCCCATCACTGCCGAGACCGTGGAGTACGGGCTCGATGGGCAGGGGTTCGTACGTTACTTCTGGTATGTGGACGGGCTGCAGGTCGGGGCCTCGGCAGAAAACGTCTTTCTCTTCGACGGCACGGGCTACGAGGGTCGAACGGTCACGGTGACGGTCAGCGCGCGAACGGAAAACAAGACGCACATCGAGGCGTCCCTGAAGCTTGATGTCAGTCATCCGGACTCCGCCGACGCGGGGCTGCGCGTGTTCATCTCGCCTGAAGTCTCGGAAGCCGTGCTTGGGAGCATCGTGCGACTCGAAGGCGTGGCCTTCCCCAAAAAGGGTGGAGGCAGCCTTGCGTATCAGTGGTCCGTGAACGGCGAGTTCGCCACAGACGGGACAGTACTGCTGCTCGACACCGCGCCTTACGAAGGCAGGACCGTGGAAATAGGCTTCTATGCGGCCCAGATTCTCGACGACGTCATTCTTCATGAAGGGCAGACCGGGCGCAAGATCAAGGTGGTCAGGGAGGTTCCGCTTTCCGTGGCCATTGCTGGGGCTCCCGCTGCCGTGGACGACACCATGAATGTCGAACTGTGCGTGCTGGAGCCCCGGGACGATCTTTCCTACGAATGGTTCGAATGGAACGCGCCTGTAAATCGCTGGAGTACCAACACGATCAGCGTGAAGCGGTGCATGCTCAAATCCGCGCGCGGTCTGTCCGGCCAAAAGCTGCGCTTCAAGGTTACGGCAACGGACGCCAAGGGACGCCAGACTTCTGCGGAGACTGAATTCATCGAGGTTGTCGACCCCGCTTGGGAAGAGCCCCCGAGTGGTGACGAGGAGACAGCCGAAAGCAAGGAACAGGAGGTTTCGGGCGCGAAGGCTGAAGAGGCTCAGGAGAAGACGCCTGCGAAGGAAGCGGAGATTTCTGCTCCAAAGGAAGAGCCTGCCGCTCCGAAAACTCCTTCGGCGACCCAGACGGCCACGGAAGGCGACTGGTTCAAGACCGGCCTCGGCGGCGGCTGGCAGGTCGAGCTGAACAAGTCCAGAGATTGGGCGGCCAAGATGAGCCGGGACATTGCTGCCGGATCGGATCTCTGCCGGCCGCAGACCGTGCACGGCAACATCCGCGCCAAGCTTGAGAGCAGCTTCGTGTCCAAGCCCGAAGAGATAGACGCGAAATTGCGCGGCTTTGTCGAAGGCAACGGCTGGTACCCGGAGGAGGATGGCATTCAAGGCTTCTCCATTGGCAAGTACAAAGGGCGCATGATTACCACCACGGTCAAGTACAAGAATGGTTTTGGCAACCCCATGGCCGGATACAGGGACGGCACGGCCCATGCCTTCGGCTACGCCATCGTTCTGCACGAGACCGAGCGGCGCATGATCACCGCCACGTTCAGCGTCTATGCCGGAAGCTGCTGGGACAATTCCGGCAAGGACAACGCCCTGGCCCAGGTCAACGCGGCGCGGGCCGAGGCCTTGGGTATCATCGGGGGCCTCAGTCTGCATGAGACCCAGCAGGAGAGTCCGGTCACGGCAGGCGCACCTGTCGTGGAAATCGAGCAGACCGAGGAGAAAAAGGAAAAGAAATATCAGCTCACCCTGACCCGCGTGTCCCCTGCGTCCGGGCCGGTGATTGTCGGCACTCCCGTGACCTACAAGGCCGTGCTGAGCGGCGACAAGCCAGACGGCGAGGTGCGCTACCAGTTCGAGCCACACCCCGATGTGGCATTTACGCCCCATGAAGGGCCATCGGCGTCGACCACGGCCGTGTTTTCCGTTCCCGAAAAGGTGGGCGTGTGGGTCACCGCCGTGGACAAGACGGGTACCATCGCAACTTCGGACCAGCTGGAGATCGAGATTCAAAAACCCGTCCTGGAACTGGCCATGGAGCCCAAAGCCCCCCTCGTGGGGCAGGAGGTCAAGGCCAGGCTGACGGTCAAACCCGAGGTCAAGGACATCGATTTCCGCTGGATGCCCGTGCCCGGCAATGCCAAGCATGTTTCGACCTCCAAGGACAATAAAGAGCTTGTCTTTTACTTGAAGGATGAAAAGGCGGCGGAAATCCAGGTCAACGCCCGCGTGCCCTTCAGCGGCGAGGATCTTGGCGAGGCCAGAGCTTCCGCAACGGCCAAAAAGTATGCGGTCACGGTTTCCGCGCCAAAGGTGCAGGGACCGCCACCCCGGGTCTGGAAGGAAGGGGTGGGGCTTGTGACCGTGGACAAGGCCATCGCCGTGGACCAGATCGTGGAGTTCTCGGTGGAGCTGCAGCCTGCGGCGCTCAGCGGGCCGGTCAAATATCAGTGGAAGGTCGAGAACGGCCCCTGCCGTGTCAGCAACCCGAGTTCCAGCGCGGCCCGCGTTACCGCCAATGCCGCCGGGACCTGCGAACTGTCAGTGACCGTGCGCGACCGCAACGACGTGGAGCTGGGGACCGGGCAGGGCAGTTTCAGCGCCAGCGTGACCCAGGAAGCCATCAAGCAGGGCGAGCAGAAGGCGCAGGGCGGCAGCGAAGCGCAAAAACTGGTGCAGAACGCTCCGGCCAAGGCGCGCAAGGGCGATTACGACGGTGCCATCAAAGACGCCGAGGAAGCGGCCCGGCTTGATCCTAAAAATACGGCAGCCAAGGCTCTGGCGGAGAAGCTGCGCAAGGAGAAGGACAGGATTCACGCTCAGCTGGAGAAGACCAGGAAGTTCATGGAGGAGAGGCGCTACACTGAGGCGCAGAAGGAGCTTGTCGTCGCCAAGAACCTGAACAGTTACTATCCGCCCATCCAGGAGATGGAAGAGGCACTGAGGACACAGTGGAATGCTTGGAATCAGGAAGCAAATCAGAAGAACTACGAGATCCGCTCCGCAAGCGAAAAAAAGGAGTTCGGCAAGGCTCTGGAAATAGCGGCGGCCTGGCGGGCATCGACCGTCATTGCTCCCACAACCGAAAGGGAACTCAAACAGAACGAGGACTGGGCGCGCAAATGGCAGACTCAAAAAGAGGTGCAGCTCACACTGTTGCGGGAAGCCGGGGACATGGTCAAACGGTACGACTATGCCGGGGCCCTGAAGCGCTTTGAGCAGGGGTTCCTGAACCGAGGCAATTTGTTCCACGGACTCGAACCGGAATACAAGGAGGCCATGGAACTGCAGCTCCGAGCCGCCACGGCCGACAAGCGTCTGCGCGAGATCGTGCCCGCGCTTGAAACCGTGATCAAGACCAAAACGCGCTCGCCTGCCGACATCGAGCGGGGCACGCGCCTCGCCGACGAAGCCGTGGCCCTGCAGCCGGACAACCAGCAGTTTGCGCAGTGGCGCGACATGCTGCGCAGTGATCCCTCCGGGGCAGCTTCGGACCAGGGCGCTTCGACCGGATCAGCGGCAGGGGAGCAGGCTGCCCGCAAATTATGGCAGGAAGCCGAAAAGTTGCAGGTTGATCAGGACTATGCCGGGGCGTTGCAAAAATACAAGGAAGGTCTGAAGCTCCATGTGGATCCGGTCATCGAGAACCGGGTCAGGACTTTGGAAAAATATGTGTCGGTGACCAAGGGCGCAAAGCCCTCGGCTCCCGGGAAATCCGTCCAGCCTGAAACTCCTTCGAAGAAACCCTTGGACGCGCCTGGGGGCACGAAACAGGCTGATGCGCCGAAGCTTGGTAGCCTGGCGGGTGAGTGGGAGATTCTGAGCCCCGGCCAAAAGGGAAAGCTGCTGATCCTGGAGCAGAGCGGATCGCGCTTCTCCGGCCGGGCTTATCCCGACCAGCCCTCGCACGACACCGTGATTCAGGGAAACATCGATGGAATTAGGGTCACCTTCGTCAGGACTGGCTGGAAGCAGTTCACCAACCTGCGTCAGGACTTCACGGGTACCCTTGGGGTCGATGATGCGGGGAAGGATGTGATGAAGGGTACGTTCTCCCAGAACGGCAAAGGTTCGACCATATGGTCGGCGACACGGATCGGGCCCGTTCAGGCTGCGCCGTCCGCTCCGGAGAAGGCGTCCGCTCCGGAGAAGGAGCCCGTCGCCGAGACACCGCAACCCGCGCCTCCTTCGACGACGAAAGGGGCGAGTGCTGCCCCGGCAGTAATCCGGATCAATATGCTTGGTGAGTGGAGCCATGTTGGGAATGGACAGGGAACAAAATTGATCGTCAGCAGGCAGGACGGCAGTGCATTCTCCGGAGTCATGCATAAAAACCCGCTGATAAACGGGGTTGTTAACGGAAATAAGGTCACCTTCACCCGGGATATCCCTCAGCGTCAGGATTATACAGGAACGATCACGGTCAAGCCAGACGGTGCCATGACCATGAGTGGTACGTTTACGCAAAAAGGTTTAAAAGGATTATACAAATGGTCTTCCAGCAAACCGGCTCCGCTGGAAGAGGCGCAGACGGCTGGTCAGCAAGCGTCCCCGCCTCTCTCGTCAGTTTCGACAGGGAACCAATCCGACCCGAAAGCAGCAGTCTCGACCGGTTGGAAAGCCGTGACGATCGGCAATGTCAGCTTCGCGGTTCCGGCGTCGTGGGAGCACAAGACCGTGGATGAGCCGGACGTGGAGAAGCTTCATCTGTACTGGGACGGCAGTTTTGACGCGCCCCTGCATGGGGTGTCCGGAGGAGTTTCGATCGATTACGCCCGTGCCAAATCCGACCTTTCCGGCTCTCGAATCGTGCGCTTGGGTGGGGTGGAGGTCTTGCGGGTCGACGATGGCCCTGCCATGAACCTCCTCTTTCCGCCCATGTCCGGCAACCGGGGCGTGGCCCTGGTGGTCTTTCGTGGACCGGGCGGCAACCAGGCCACCATTGATGCGCTGCTGAAAACCTTTCGTGTAGGCGGCTAGGCCGAACCAGCTTCGGGCCGATCAGGTTCCCCGGAAGTCAGCCACGAGGCCTGCAACATATACGGCGTGGGCAATGGTCCGACCAAGCCCACGGTCTTCATGCTGTAGGCTCCGCGCGTTCTGGCCCTGATCCAGAACGATCATTGGAACTTCGCCAAGGGCGCAACGCCCGGCACCATCGCCCTGCGCGATGCCGGGGGCCGGATCTACGGCCCTTGGAAGACCGAGGGTAGCCCGGGTCAGGGCGGGGTGTCCAACGCCTACTGGACGGCCAGACCCATGCTGGAGCTGCCGGACGGTACATGTATCCGGACAGGTTCGAGTGGAGCCGGGACGGCATGAAACAGGGCACGCATCAGGGCGGCTGGAAGTAGGCTCAGCGCTCGAACAGCAGCAGCCCCACGCGGTCGATGTGCTCGCGCAGCCCGGAATGATCGAGATCGGCGTAGAGGGACAGGTCGATCAACCAGGGCAGGAGCAGGTCGTCCAGATCGGACATGATGCCCAGCAGGTGGTTGTGGGTCAGCTTTTCGCCGACCAGGGTCAGGTCGATGTCCGACCCGGGCTTGAAAGTGCCCATGGCGCGGGAACCGTAAAGAATCGCCTTTTTGACCTCGGGATACAGGGCCAAGGCGTCCTGGATTTCCAGTATGGCCTCTTCGGGCAGTCCGAAACGCATCAGGAGGTTTCCTCGTTCATGGCGGCTTTGAGGCGGGTCGATAGGGCCTGGAAAGCGGGATAGTAACGTGTCAGCACGTTGCCCGCGATGCGGTTTGCCACTTCCAGATGGTAGGTGTGGGAACTCAGGTTGCGGTCCTTGATCATGTCCATCCAGGTCTGACCATCCTCGATCAGTTCGTTCTTGAACGCCGTGCGAGTGGCGTCGCGTGAGCCGATAAGCCCGGTGATACCCTTGTGTTCAAGAAAGTCCTTGAGGGTGTTCCAGGCCAGTTCGTGCGTGAATTCAAATCCATGGATTAGCCCCAACTCCTCCAGATCGCTCAAAGGGCGCTGGCTGGCGAGGTGCGCCGCCTGTTCCAGAGTGTCAAGCGCACGGACAAAGTTGTCGAAGCGTTGCTTCCAGCGGATGTCAGGATTCATGCATTTTTTGGTCTGTTGGTTCAACGTTTGTCGCCGCGCAAGGTTGCGCGAAACATTTCATGATCGTGCGACAAAACGCGGAAAAAAGAAACAGGCCGCGAGAGGGATTTTCTTCAACAATCGCCTCAAGGTCGTCCGTCTCGGTCAAGCCGGGTCAGGTTGGGGCAGTTTGACTGGTAGTCCGGGTCGGTGTCGAAGCGCTGCCAGGCTTGCGGGGCCACGGTGGCGTTGTCGGCCTCGGTGGGTTCGATGGGGCGGATGTAGTCCGGGAAGAGCCTGTAGAGCCCCTTTTTGGATTCCACCAGCTGGCCGTCCCAGGCCGGGCGGATTGCAAGGCCCAGGCGCTTCGTGGGGGCGGGGTCGAACTCCAGGCCGCATTCTTCCGCCCGCTCCATCATCCAGGTCAGGGCGATGTCCGAGAGGCCGGTATCCCGGTAGCCCCCGCCGATATTGGAATGCACGCCCGTAAACCAGACCTGCTCCAGCCGCTGGCAGTAGGACCCTTCCTGCTGTCTCCACACGCAGGGCTCGAACGCGCTGCGGCGCTCGTCGATGGCCAGGGCCTGAAAGGCGCTGTCGATGCGGCTGCTCAGATTCACGTCGTGGAATTCGACGTTTAGGAGCTTGTTGAAAATGTCGAAATTCCTGGACGGAATGCCCAGCGCCCCCACCGTGTCCCACACGCCGATGCAGTGCACGCGGACCTCGCGGGAATAGGTGCGGCGAAAGAGCTCGGACTCGATGGCCCGTGGGTGGGACTGCTTGTCGCGGCGGCGGTAGAGCCGGTAGGCGTCGTCCAGCTTGTGCAGGTTGTCCGTGCATAAGAGTCCCGAATTGCGCAGCAACCCGGACAGACTGCGCACAGTGTAGGCCCCACGGCTGAAGCCGAACAGGAAGATGTCGTCGCCGTCCTCGTACTGTTCCATCAGAAACCGGTACGCCTCCAGAATGACCCTCGAAATCCCCACCCCGGAAATCCCGCCTCGTATCCTGTCATACCAGCGCGTGCCCACGCCGGATTCGTAATAAAGCATCTGCCGCCGACCGTCCCCGGCAAAAGGCGCCACGCACATGGCCAGCCTGGCCACATTGGTCGGCGAAACCACCCCTTCATCCTTCTGGTCCGGAGTATTCCAGGTGCCGTCGGCACAGATGACGATGCGTTTGGACATACAACCCTCCTTGAGAACTGTTTGAAACCGACTAGGCTGCATAACATTTCTGTGGTGCTATGACATGCATGGGCGTCTGTTGTGAAGTACGTAGTATTAGTGCGTAGTATGAGTACGTAATGTATGTATAAAATTGAAAATCTGGTTGCCTGCGTTCTTTATGTGATGTATACGCAGTATAATTTTGTGATCATTCGCAATTGGCTGCGTAATCGCAACACATTGGAGCTTCTTGGCATATGGGAGCAGCTTCACAACATCGGTTTTAATTCCGTCGAATTCGACTGGATTTAAAACAAGATGACCGTCACGCAGCCATGCAGGTACAGGGCATGAAGATTTTCATCAGCGGCGTGCAAAAAGAACTCGCGGCCGAGCGCAAGGCAGTGGCCCGGTTTCTTGCCAGTGATCCGTTGCTGCGCCGCTTTTTCGATTGCTTTCTGTTCGAGGAACAGCCGGCGGCGGACCAGCGGGCCGACCAGTGCTACCTCGACGAGGTGGAGGGTTGTGACCTCTATGTCGGCATCTTCGGCCACGAGTACGGCCGGGAAGATGCCGAGGGGCTGTCGGCGACGCACCGTGAGTTCAACCGCGCCACCGAAAAGGGCAAGACCCGCCTGATCTATGTCAAGGGCGCCGATGACAGCCTCAGGCACCCGAAAATGCAGGCCCTGGTCGAAGATGCCGCCAGCAGCTGGTTTTGATAACCGAAAATTGACCAGGGAAAGGAGGTTGTGATCACCGAAAATTGACCATCATGAGCAAATGCCCTTGAGTAGCGTGGCGTCGTTTTGGCGAGCCAGTTACAAGAGGGGG
>Ga0180007_10001502_pt1 | contig 31550 bp, 47 predicted proteins | sample MM_PC_MetaG_FD_121122 | JGI IMG/M metagenome (GOLD analysis project Ga0180007, IMG submission 121122) | Groundwater microbial communities from the Aspo Hard Rock Laboratory (HRL) deep subsurface site, Sweden - MM_PC_MetaG | ecosystem: Environmental > Aquatic > Deep subsurface > Groundwater... | reverse complement strand
GCTGGGTGCCAGGTTAGTGGTAAACACCGTGCATTTGCCCTCAAGCCAGCGGTGGTTAACCAGGGTGTCCAGTTTATCGGCCACCCACTCACTGGTTTTTTCTACACCCAGGTCGTCCAGTATCAGTAGGCTAACGCCTTTGGCAAGTTCAAACTGGCCTGGTAGCGGGGCCCCTGTTTCGGTTTCGGGCGGCTTGTCAAACTCGGCCCGCATAGCGTCTAACAGTTCGCTTACTTGCCAGTATTTTACAGTGCCCTTATCCTGGGCTAGCCAGTGCCAGCCTATACCCAGGGCCAAGTGCGTTTTGCCACGGCCTGGCTCGCCCACAAAGGTTAAAAAGTGGTGCTCGGGCTCACCCACAAAGGCCAGGGCGGCGGCATAAGCTGTTTTAGTGCCAGGGCCAGGCAAAAACTTCATCAATAGTAGCGTTTCGCTGGTGGCCAGCGGCATGCCGCTAAAGCGGGCCATACGGTCAAACTTCTCGTTCCGTTCCGCAACCTGTTCCTCGTCGGGCGGCGTAAAGTATTTTTCAGCGGCTTGGTCGAGTGGTAATGTCATTGTTCCCATTCCTCCTTTAATGTTTTGGTATCGGGTAGCGGCCTGGCACCTCTACTTGCGGCGGGTGCTTTGGCCGCCCGTTCACGGGCTATGTTAAGCCAGTTGCGTAAAGCCAGCTTCGGGCTTTTTAATTTACGCCTTGTATCAGCCTGGTAATCCTCAAACTTAGTAACCTCGGCTTCAAAGTTAAGGTCGGCATATTCAGCTACCAGTTTATTCAGCCAGGGCAATTCAAACATGTAACCCGCTATTTTGCGACCTTCTACTATTTTCTTTTGTATAGTTGTTTTCTTTTCTTTTGTGTTTGCCTCTACGGGTAACGATTTTGTTGCCTCTACGGGTAACGGGGTATTGCCTTGTTGGGTAACGATTGTGTTTGTTGCCTCTACGGGTAACAAGTTTTTAAGCCTATTCATTACCCCTACGGGTAACAATACCCACTTCTCATAGTCCTTTTGCACGCCATATTCCAGCTTGTAATTGTTGCCTCTACGGGTAACAATAGAACGACCCATTAAACTCTTGAGGGCATCGGCAACATGGCGGCGGTTCATGCCAGTTAGCTGTTCAAATTGGGTAAAGGAAATGCGGTCATACTTTTTATGCCAGCCATAGGTCTTGCGTATTATTGCCCATAGCACACGGCTCTCACTGGCCGTTAAATAGCACCTGGCAAATGCTTCGGTCAGTTCGTTGGCTATATCGGTATGGCCATTTTCTATTTGCGGCCTGGCCAAGTTGCCCTCCTTTCTTATAACAGTTACCAAATGGTCGGGCGGTGGCACCGTAGCACCACCGCCCACAGGGCCTACTTCTCGGCCAGTTTAATGCTTAACCGTTCCCCGCCCTCGGTTTCAAACTCCACCGCCCTGGGGCCCAGCACCGTCTTGTTTATAACAAAACGCCCGCAACGGTATGGCATCGGCTGTTCCAGGGCGGCTATTTTGTCCCTGGCCTTTTTATCGGCCTCACGGTATTCGGCCAGCCGTTCCTTTTTCACCTCCCTGTCCTCAAGCAATTCCTCCAATTCCGCATCACGCACCCAGGTGTCCTCTAGCCCTATTTGGGCCCTGTCCTTTACTGCCATATTGGCACCTCCTTACTTAACGGGCTACCAGCCCGTTAATTGCTTTACTTCCAGGGCACACTCGTAGGGGTTAGCTTTGGCCTTCTCAATGTTAAAGCCAAAGGTCTTAAACAACCAGCCCTCGGTGCCCTTCTTGTCCTTGCGGTGGGCCTTCGCCCATTCTAGCAAATCGGCAAAGGTCATGCCAGTCCACGGCTCACCAATGGCTTTGTCCTCACGTTCCGCCGCTTCCTTCTCCGCTTGTTTAACCACGGGCGGCTTTTCAGCTTCGGGCATTTCCTTTACCCAGCGGCCACCCTTGCCGTCAACGCCATCACCATCGGCCTGTTCCCAGCGTAGCACGTCATTGGTGCCGTTAATGCCCACACGCATGCCAGGCTTACCCACGGGTAACGGGGCCTTGCGGTCAATCCACAGTATGCCCTCAATAACCCCATCGGCGTTTGTCTCCTGGCCAGGCGGGGCATCGGGCCACGGGTTACTGTCGGTGCCAGGGCTTTCCTCTACCACGGGCAAATCCGTGTGTATAGGTTCGTCGCCCACGGGCGGTAACTGTTCGGCTTCAATAGGCCCTATCTCGCCAGTTTCACCCATGCTGGCCACAAGCTGTAGCGGCGGCATTTGGGCCTTGTGGTATGCCTCTATCATCTTGTCCTGGCTTCGTATATTAAGCACCCGCACGGTTTTCTTTTTGCCGTCGTCGGGGTTAACCACCTCCATCGGTTCCAGGGCCAATATCAATGGCACCATGCTAACCCGCCCGTAAACGCCCCGCACCAGTTCCAGGGCACTGTTCACGTTTATAATGCTGTTAATACTCCCCGTGTCAATCTGCCACACCCCAAAGCCGCTTACCTCGGGCAACAAAAACTGTAGGTTCATCACCTCGCCGCACTTGCGGGGCCCGTAGTCGGGGCACTCACGGCCAGCACATGTTACGGGCCGCATGGCCACGTCTTTGGTATTACGGTTAGCCACGTCGCCCGTCTTAGTGTCCACCATACGCAAGGCGGTTTCACCGTCGCCCTTGCAAACCAGGCCCCTGGTCATACTGTATAGCCTGTAGTATTGCTGGGCAAACTTGGCTTCGTCCTCAATGGGTAGCAGTATGCGTAGTTCCTTTGGCTGTTCGCCATAGGTGGCCACCAACTCCTCGTATTGCGGGTGGGCGGGGTCAAACACAAAGTAGTCCGTAGCCCTGGGGTATTCAGCCTTGCCCTCTTGCTTTACCTTTACGCCCAGGTGTATCTTGCCCACACGGGGCAACCTGGGCGGCCTGTCGGTTAAACCTTTAATCGGCATTGGTTCCCTCCTTGCCCTTTACGGGCTGTTCCGCTATGCCAATAATGTAGGCGGGGCTTAAGGCCGCCCGCACCTCTATCTTGGCTACCTGTGCCTCTGTAATGAGGCCGCCTTTCTTAAGGCCGTTGACCTTCGTGCCGTCCACAGTTTCCATTATCACGGCCTCGGCAAACTGTGGTATAACCTTACGCACCGCTTTGGGGTCAAAGGTTACGCTGGTGCGGCTTTGCTTAAGGCCGTAAAGGCCCTCGGCAATATCCTGGTAGCTTCCCGCCAGGTCAATGGCTTCCTGTAGCTTGTCATACAGCTTGCCCACATCGGCCTGGGCCTGGGCCAGCACCTTAAACTCGGCGGTGGCTTCCAGGGCGGCTTGGTGTATGGTCTCCATCTTGCGGGCCTTGTTGTATTCCAGCAATAGGTTCCGCACCTCGGCGGGGTTAGTAAGGTTAATGGCTGTTTTGCTGTAATCAGTGCCGTATCTCGGCATGTTCTCCGTTCCCTCCTATTACGTATTCTGCAATGTGCCAGCGTAGTTCAGGCATTGCCTGTGCCACCGCACGTAAGAACCGCACGTTATCAAGTGGGCGTAGTCCCCGCTTAATACGGCTTAACACACTTTGGCTTAAGCCTAATTGCTGGGCAAACTCGCCATCACTCCAACCATGCACTTCCTGGGCGGTCTTAATGCGGTCTAGTAGTTCCATAAGCATCACCTCCTTTCCAAGAATAAAGGGTATTTTGCTAATTGTCAAGCTGTTCTGTAACCGTTATATGCCAAGACGCAAAAAGCTACCCCGCACAGGCATTACACCCATGCGGGGTAGCTTGCAGGCTAATCCAGGTCGTCCTCCACGTCCTCGGCCTCGTAGTCGTAATGGCACTCGTCGTCGGGCATCATGCGGGTGGGGTTACCCTCGGCCTCGGGGTGGTTGCACCTGTAAACCTCCCTGTCGTAAAACGGGCAATCCTGGCATTCCACTATTTCGGCCCCCAATTTTTTAGCATTTCTATAAATGTTTCTGTTTGCCATTTAATTTCGGCGGCACTGGCGGCGGCACTGGCAGCACTGGCGGCACTGGCGGCGGCACTGGCGGCGGCACTGGCGGTCCTGGCGGCACTGGCGGCCCAGGCGGCACTGTCGGCACTGGCGGCCCTGGCGGCCCAGGCGGCCCAGGCGGCACTGGCAGCACTGGCGGCACTGTCGGCACTGGCGGCCCTGGCGGCACTGGCGGCCCAGGCGGCACTGGCGGCACTGGCGGCCCAGGCGGCACTGTCGGCACTGTCGGCACTGGCGGTTTTATCGGTAAAACATTGCCGTGCCTTTTCTATTGCCTGTTTGGGCCTCTTGTCGTTTGGGTATTGGCGTTCGTAGTAATGCAAAACATGTTCTGCACATCGGCAAGCAAATTCAATTAAAAATTCCTGGCTTGGCTCACAAGTGCACCGTAAGCACCAAATAGCATCTGCTAGTCCGCATACTTTAACTACTTCCTCAAGGGCTAGGGGTGTATTAGTGCCATATTTAGTTATTCCGCCAACGGCTTTTGCCATTTTTCTATAACTGCTAATACACGCACCTTTTTCTCTGCCCAATCTAAATGTCGTATGTAACATGGTTAACCTCCTATTTTCCTTTCTGTAGGTAGTCCCAGGCCCGTTGCTTAATGCGGGCCCCGCCACCAAACAGGGCGTTCTTTAACCGCACGTCGTTGGGGTCGGTTCCGCCATACTTTTTGCAATAGTCCACGTATTCCACCACCGCATTGTAGGCGGCCCATTTGGTGCCCTTAATGCCAGGCTCATTAAGGCCCTTGCCCTCGCCCTCAAACAGCCTGGTAACCACCTCCACCCGTTCACGGCTACGGGCCGTAAAGTCGTCAAGGCTGGTTACGTCCTGGGGCTTAATGGCCCCTGTGGTGCCAAAGGCGGCGGCTAATAACTTGGGTAGCTGGGCGGCGGGTAGCTGTAAACCAGCCAGGTGCCGTGCCTGTTCGGCAAAGTCCTCATAGTATTTCAGGCTTATGCCCAGCACGTTGCGGGCCTGTTCAATACGGCCCTTAATGGTTTCGCTGTGCCTTGCGTAAAACATTTCGGCCCGCTGGCCCTTACGCATGGCGGCCTTTGCCTCGGCATCGGCGGCGGTCAAGGTGTTGTAGCATACCACCCGTATGGGCGTAAAAAACATCTTAAACGCCAGGGTTCCATCGTGGCCGTTCATCAGTAACAGGTATTTGTCCACGGCATCACCCTTAATGCTTATGGTTCCGTTACCGCCGTTCAGCTTGGCCAGTAACCATACCCAGCGGCCACCCAAAAGGCTACCCGCCGTGTGGTATTTGGCATCTTTGCTGGCCACCACATCATCAAAAAAGGTAAAGGCTTCCAGGTTTTGCACGGGCGTGTAACCGTCGCCCAGCACCGCCATCACCTTGCCGTCCGTCTGTCGGGCAATAGCGTTGCGGTCAGGTATCTTGGTAAAGCCCTTGTGTCCGTTCAGGTTGTTAACGTATATGGGCATGGGCTTTACTTCCCAATCCAGGGCCGCCGCTACAATGGCCTCGGCGGCGGTTAAGGCGTGTGTAACTGGTGTGCCCTGGCCGTGCCAGGGTGTCTCTCCGTAGTAGAACATACTTTCCAATTCGGCTGGCATATTAAAGTTTCCTCCTTCTCTCTATTTGTTCTTGCCGCTTACAGAGGCGGCATTGCCTTCCATACTTGTAATAGTAGGCATTGGTTTCATTGTATTCATGGCCCTTTGGGCAATGTGTTTTGTATCGGTTAAGGCTTCCAATATCAAACATATTGCCCCGTCCCAAGTTTTCAGCATGTGTAACTGTTTCCAAATGCTGGGGGTTCACACAGTGGCGGGTGCGGCACAAGTGGTCTATTTCAAGTTCATCGGGTATCTTCCCGTGTGCTAATTCATAGCTGTAGCGGTGTGCCAATACTGGCACTTGGTGGCCCACGGCAAAGTAACCGTAGCCGTTCTTGCCTATATGACCTTCCCACAGCCAGCAACCATTAGTCTTTTTAACCAGTTGCCAGAACCGTTGCACGGGGTCATAGGGCGTGCCATTAAACCGTCCTAGCCTATCCCTCAACATTCCTCTCGGCATATTACACCTCCCCCATCATTTGGTGCGGGGCCACCCCTTTCGTTGGCCCACTTTTAAAATAATGCACCGTCTGTCGTAGGCGGCCACCACATTCAGGGCATCTTGCATCACGCAATAGCGGTTTCCGCCCTGGCCACACATAGCGTATATTGCAATTGTGGCACCGCCCGCTTGTTGTTCTCGGCATAAACTCCCTCCTTAAATATCATTTGGGCTAACCAGCCCACGTCAGCCCGCAACCATAACAGTTACGGGCTGGTGGTTGGCGGGTTAATCCGCACCAGCGGCCTGGTGCTTCCAGTAATCCCGCATGTTCTCGGCTATTATGGTATCGTCTTTGTTCGTTTTTTGGGTCAGCAAGCCTGTAATCGTGCAATCGTGCAGTATCTTTTCTTCAATATCAGGCGTGGCCCGTTCCACCCATTCCCAGGTTTTTGTTTCCGTATCAACCATCATCCACTTTTCGTTAAACTTTGCTATTAGCTTCACGCTTCCCTCCTTTCCACAAGGGCCATTTGCCTAACCCTCATGCTCTGTTTCAGTTCGCTTTGGTAAACTTCCACGTGGTCGGGGCCGTAAATCACTACGGCCACCAGCACCATTTTAAGCTCGTATCTTTTGGCCCAGGCCAGCTTGCGGGCCATGCTGGCATCGGTAATGTGTATCTTGTTATCCTTGCCCCAGCCCGTCATGGTCTTAACTTCGTAAGCGTAGCCCTCGCTAAAGTCCACCAGGTCAAATGGTGCCTTGTGCTTGGTGGTGCGGCCACCCAGCATATTCTTGGCAACGTCCTCGCCGTTGCGGCCTAACTCATGCCTTTCGGCTTGTTGTGCGGCCATCGGTTCCCTCCTTACTATATTTGGGCTTATTGGCCCATGTCCGCCCGTAACCGTAGCATTTCACCCACGCTGGCCCCGTAAAGGTTTATAGCGTGTTAACAGTTGCGGGCGGGTAATCGGCTAATAAACTCTGCTCACAGTGCACCCATTCTGTGCCCCGCTTAATACCCCGTAGTGCCTTCCCCTGGTTCCTGGGGCCGCTTGCCGTGCCGTCCAGCTTGGTCATGCGGCTTGGTGTTTACCCTGGGCATTGCCTGTTATCTACAACGGTGGGGTTAGGTACTTGGTAGCCTTCCTTTGTGGTGGCTACCCGTCTGTGCGGCTTCGTTTCTTTTTGTTCCCTCCTGTTCCGTAACCGTTCTAACTCTATACCTTTATTTGCCATTTGTCAAGCCCCTCTACCAACTATTTTTGCCAAATCAGCAAAATACTTAATACAGCGTTAGGCCACGCCTACAAACAAAAAAAAGTGGGGCAAGAGGTAAACTCCTACCTCTTGCCCCACTCAATGCCCCTATTTTGCCACTACAGGCCCGCTGGTAACGGTTCAGTGCTTTTGCTTAAGTTCCTTTATCTCCCTGTCATGGCCCGTTACCCTTTCAACCAGTGGGCCCGATACCTCGGCACAGTGTTGCCGCATGGCCACCACCTTGTTATTCACGGCCTGTAAGCCGCTTTCTCTGTCGTCAAGCCGCTGTATTATGGCCTTCTGATTGTTGGTAAGCACGGCATCACGGGCCGCTTGCCCCTCGGCATAGGATTTGTCCCGTTCCGCTTGGCTCTTGCCAATGGTTCGCCAAGTGCTCACCTGGGCAATGCCAGTGATAATAACGCCCATCACAGCGGTGCCAGCTACCACTAACTCAATGCTCATACCCGCACCGTTATCCTCACGCCGACAGTAAACAACGCCACGCTTACCTCAATCAGCTTTAGCGTAGCGGTGGGCTTGCCCCATACCACCTGGGCGTTGCCCTTCCACCCCAGGAACGAGATTTTAACCTGGAATATACTGCCAAGTATGTTCATAAAACACCTCCGTTAGTGTGCATCAAACTCATGCCAATCAAGTAAAGTAGGAGTATCATCCCCCACGCCCGTTACCCGATAATACCAAAGCGGCGGCACTATCAGGAATATAGAAATGGCCATACCGTAAACTATGCCCGAACCATTGACAGCGGTGTGGCGGCACACCTCGTTATCAGCGGGCGAGGTAGATTTTACGTAACCATAAGCATCGTAGCCATTAGTATCATTCAGGTTGTTTGTCAAGGTTACGTTCATAAACCTGATTTTAGTGCCGTTCTGGTAGTTAGTATTGAGAGCACGTGCACCCGTTTGGTCAACGTAACTCACATCGTCCAGCTTGTCAATCTCGGTTTTAATGTAGTCCTGGTTATCCCGTATGTAGGTGTTCATTATGGCGGCGGTAACCAGTTCACCCACTACCCATGTTCTCGGTGCTGTCCAGGCCATTACAATAACTCCTCTTTGTGCTGGCTATTCTCTGCCTTTAGCTGGGCCAAACTCTCGCCAGGCCACCAGTTGCGGTTCGGTTCGGGCCGCTGTATCAGGGCCGCTTCAATCAGTGGGCGGTTCTTTGGGAACACCAGGTGGCGGTATTTATGCTTGTGGCCACCGTTCATGCAAGCCTGGCACATAAACAAGCCCTCGTCAAAGGCCAGTTCGGCCCCGCCGCACGCACAGTCTACAATCCACCGCCCGTGGTTCACCCGTGCCTTAACGGGTTTTCCGTCGTCAATGCCACCCTGGGGCAACTGCCGCCTGGCCATTGCTGGTGCTACAACCATTTGCCTATATGCCTCCCAGGGCATGCCGAAATGTAAATTGCCTGTTATCATAAAATACCTCAATATGCCAAGTAAGTGGCCACGCCCAACTCACCGAGCCCAGCCACACCCAATGCCCAATACTGCTGTTCGTCAACATTGGACAGTTCCCAGCTAACGCCCCAGGTTCCATCTTTGACGTTTATATCGTGCGTAACCCCTTCAATAAAAAAATCTTTGTCTATGGTAGCCTGATTAAGCCGTAGCGTTATGCGGGTGCTTATGTCGTAACCTAACAGCTTGGGCCACAAGTTTGCGGGGTCACGTTCACCCAGGATTTTCAGAGTGCTGGGCCTCAATAGCGGGTCTTTGAACATTTTAAGCAAATACTGTGCTTGGTCTAAAGCCTCATTGTCAGTGGTCATTAAGAGCCCTGTTTTACTATATGTATTGGGCCCATAAGCCGTTTTGCTGGGTGCGTCACTGGCGGGTTGCTGTGTGCCGCCGTCACGGGTTATCCGAATATCATTGTAGATGAACTGGTCGTCATAATCGGGTTCTACGTCGTGGTAATAATTCTCACCCAAATCATCGCCAAATATAGCCTGGCTAACAGTATGAGGGGCTTTCAGCCTGTGGTATCTATCCTCAAACTGCACGTCGCCATTGCCCGCAACATATATTATGCCTAATTCGCTATCCTGGACTGTGAACAGATGGCTCATGGCCTTTTTATCGGCAATGGCACCCGTGGCTTGCATCTGGCTTTGGCCAATGTCCAAATCACGGGCCCCAGCGGGCCAGCCCACATCGTCAAGAACATTGCCCACTCTAGTGCCGCTTAATTCTTGGGCATAGCCAGCGGTGTTGAGGTCATATCTGGCCAGCCGTTTAATCAGGTCGGCACACTGTAAACGCATGAGGGCCTTTTGTCCGCCCGACGCAGAAAGCCAAGATGGCTTCCAGCTTTCCGCAAAGCCGGTGTATAAGTAATAAGGCACACCGTTGTAAGCAGACCTGATTTGCACCAGCTTATTTGGTTTCACATAAGGATAATGCGGGCTGGTAGCGTTCAGGGGCCAATAGTTGCCGTGAAAGTTTTTAAGCTCAATAATGGCGGTGCCCGCTTCCATACGGTCAAGCTGTGTCTGCCGCCCTCGCTTAATCATTACCCGTCGCACATCACCTGTAATATCAGTCCACACGGGCATAGCATCAAAGGGGTCACTGGCAAAGGCAACCAGCACTTGCAGAAGGAATGGGCCCGTAAGTGGCTTTATCCATAGTATCGGGAATGTATAAGGAAACGAGTAGGGCCAGGGCATCTAGTCCTCCTTAATCTCGCCTAGTGTTATCTCCTCGGCATCACGTATGCGGGTTAGGAACTCAACGAACCGTTCGGGTAAGCCCTTCAAGGCTTTGTAAGCTTTACGGATATGTTCCATTTCCGCATTATCCAACATCACAGTTTTGTTTGCACCCCGTATTTTGTCGGCTATGGCTTTCGCCTTAAACATGCCCTCGGGTTCAAGCTGTAAATCACGATTAAAGCACATGCTGGCCAGTGTTTCCTTCACGTCAAAGTCAACTGTTTCGGTTAACTGTTCGGTGCCCCGCATTATGGGGCCGCCCTGTTCATTGAACACGGGCACCGTGTCTTTATAGGGTGCCAGGTTAACCTTCCACCCTCTCGCCCTTTCGGCATCACGTATTGCCTTGCCACTGGTTTTCTGTCCCCTGTTACTCATTGTGTTACCTCCTACTTACTTGGCCCACCTACGGGCCTGGTTCGGGTATAAGTGCGGGCGTTGGTATGCCGTCTTCGGCATCTTGGCTGGCCTTTGTCTCATTAAACTTTTTCTTGGCATAGGTTATTATAGCCGTTTCCTCGGCTGTCGTGTTCTCAATCACTATGCCACGCTTGGCCTCCACTTCGGGGTATTCACTGTAACCCATTACAATGTGGCCCGTAGTGGCTACAGTGATTTCGCCCGTAGCGGCCTTCGTCATTGCTATGTGTATTTCCATGCCCTTAATCTGCCTGGCCATTAGTTCCTCCTTAAAGCTAATTCAGCTTCCAACTGTTCAATTCTCTCGTAGAGTGCCTTAATAGCACCCCAACTAAGGTAATGGGCTTTTTGCATACTAAGCATATAGCCCGAACCAGTGTCTTTTCGGCTCATTACGCCTATATCACAAAGGGCTGGCATCATATTGCCAATAGCATATTTGGCCAGGAATTGGGCATCATCTATGCCGTATTTGGCTGGTATGCTATCAAACAGGGCCACAGGGTCGTCAGCCGTGCCTATGTCGGCATCAACTGAAAGCCCACCAGCACCAGAAAGCCACATAGCCAAGTTTTCAGCACCAGCGTCCATGAGTCTAAACTCCAATTTTGCGGCTTCGGTTGTGCTAGTAACATTAGTGCAAACTGTATGTATTTTAGAATATGCTATCCATCCCGCCACACTGTTTTTACCATAAGACCATATCAGTAAAGGAATATCGTCAACTGCTGGACTAGTTGAATTGTGATAGCCTCTAAACAATGCTCCTTCTTGACCATCACAGGTTGACCATAGTTGTAACCCTGCCGCTGAACCAGTAGTGTTAATTATAACTTCACCTGCACCAGCATTAAACTGTTGCCCGTTGATATTGACCGTGCCGCCGAGAGTAGTAGCCCCACGTGTGGTTAGTGTGCTTATATTCGTATCACCACTGGCTACGTAAATAGCGGCGTTTGTAGCACCTTCGGTTGGAGCACTAACTACATAGAGAGTGGCGGCAACAGTTATTACTCCCCCGCCAGTAAGATTATTTGTAATCGCTGGTTCAACAAGACCAAGTTGGGCGACATAAGCTATTGACTCAGCGGCAGTCTGCGTGTAGAGCGAATGAGCTATTCTAACTCCAACTATAGAAGCGATATCACCGCTGGCTCCTGCTATCGCCCCGCTAAAAGCACTGCCAGCAACTAAGTTAGCCCCACCATCTGAGGTAAAAGTGCTATAAAAGTGGTTTCCAATGTAACCTAATGGTGTAGCGCCGAAAGTATTGATACCAGCACTAAACTTAGCTGTTCCCGAGAACGTCTGGCCATTGAGGGTTACAGTTCCGTTGAGTGTTATCGCTCCACCCCATTGCGGCACCGAGGCCCCCATAACTAACGGATAGCCTTGTGTGCCAGCAGCCAGCCTACTCAGCTGTGCGGCAGAGCTGGCATATAATAGGTCGCCCGTGGCCTGGCTGTCAAAGACATGACCAGTTGTGCTTTCCCATTCTGCCTGAGCTAATTCTGTGCCTACGCTGGCATGTTTGAACTCATTTGCCATGCTATCTCCTAGAAGCCCGTAGTAGTATTCCTTTCCTTAATATCAATGAAGGCGGCTCGCAATTTACCAATCAAATCCTGTTCCGCTATCAGCGAACCTTCAACGATAACAGTTACGTTACCCATGCCTTTACTCAACGGCACTACAGCCTCGGGGCCCGCTTCTCCCAGCAAGCCCACCGTGGGCCTGGTAACTATACCCCCACTGGCAAAGCCGAACATGCCAGGCACTTTTGTAGGCGGCTTGGCTGGTTCACCTTCACCCACGGGCGTAACCATTGTGCCGCCGCCGCCCATCAGTTTGCTTATGCCATAAATAGCCCCACCCGCTATGGCCAGCCCAGCGGCCAGTTTTATCCAGCCCGCTGGCCCGCTCAAAGCGTGGAATATGGCCAGGGCAGAGTTAATCATCATCACCATACGGGCTATCTGCGAAAGAGCCAGTAACAGGCCGCCGCCGCCTATGAGCACGCCCACCAGCACCTTAAGCATGGTTACCAGGTTAGGATTAGCCGCCGCCCATTCCTTCACAGCGGTTACGGCCAGCGTTGCCTTGTCAATAAACTTGGTTAGTTCGGGCCCCAGCACTTTGGCCAGTTCAGCACCCACGCCCGCCATGCTGGTTTTTAAGTTGGTCATTGCATCCTGAAACTCCTCGGCATCTTTGGCTGTTTCATCGGTAAACACAACGCCCAGGTCGTGGGCCTCCTGGCGTAATTTGGCTATGCCGTCCTGGCCCTCCTCAAGCATCGGGAACAGTTGCGTGCCCGTGCGGCCAAACAATTCCATTGCCGTGGCCGCCTTAATAGTATCGTCCTCAACCGCCGCCAGGGCATTTGCCACTGTCCAAAACTGTTCTTCAATAGGTATGCCCATCAAGTTTTGGCCTGATAAGCCAATGCGGTTAAGGGCCTCCTCGTAGGTGGCCCCACCTTCGGCGGCATCTACAATGGCCATTGACAGCTTACGTGTGCCCTTCTCAAAGGCATCTAACTCCGTGCCGCTAATCTCGGCCACATGCCGTAACTCGGATAAGCTCTCCACGGCCCAGCCTGTGCGTTTGGCCATCTTGGCCACCTCGTCGCCAGCCTCCGCCCACTTCTTGGTTACGGCAAACATGCTACCCGCCAGGGCGGTGCCAACACCCAGCATAACGGTGCCCGCCTTCTTAAACGTGGCGGACATATTCTGCATGCTGGTGCCGATACTTTTTAGCTTGTTCTTGGTTTCGGCGTCGCCCTCAACGCCTATCTTAATTTTTACGTCTGCATCTGCCATATTACATCAGTTTGGGTATAGCCTTGCTAACGTTGACAATGGCCTCTGGCGTTAACAGGGCCCCCACTTCGTCCAGCGTTATATTCGGGTGCTGTGACCGCAATAACTCACGCAATAGCCCCTTGAGGTGCTTTACTCGCATTGCCTTGAATATATCGGCCCACTCTTGGTTAAACTCCTCCTCCACCGCCTCCATAATGTTGCCGTTAATAATGGGCAACGTGTATTCCTTACCGTCGCCCAGCACCACTACCTGTGGCTCTGCTTTCCTTACCATCGTTACCTCCTGGGGTTTCATGGGCCCCTTGCCCGCTATATCCTCGGGCTTATGGTTGCCTTTGGCCCACATGGCTATCAACTGGCCGATTAGTAACTCTAACCGATACCATTCGGCTTGCCGCTGGTAGCTGATTATATTGTAGGTATAAACCAGCTTGCCATAGGGTAACCCGCCGATATATTCAAGGGGCCATCCTGTGTAACCCGCCACCTGGGCCATAATCTCAAACGCACGCATATTACGCCGTTGGCCATTCCAATGCGTGTATGCCCTGGAAGTCGTAAGCATAACCCACAAGGCCGTCCACACTCACCGCTGGCCGTATGTTCGTTATGATTGCCGAACCCCGCCACATCTGTGTGGCCATGGCACTTTCCTGTAGTTCCAGCCCCACCACGGTGCCAATGGCTAACGGGGCCCCGTCCTTGAAGCCCTCAAAACTGCCACTCCACGCTTTGGTGGTTACGGCAAAGACTTTATCCTGGCCGTCGCTGTAGGCCGATACGTCCTGCACGGAGGCTGTAACGTCCAAACTCCACGACCTAATACCTGCCACCTGGCGGCCCGCCGTAATATAATCAATCCACATGGTGGCGGGCCCAGGGTCGTTGGCGTGCAATTCCAGGCCCACACTTATGGGCAAAGTAGCCGCCGCAAATGAACCCGTGACTACGGGGCACATACAGAACTTCCACACATTGGCCACCAGCACAGGCAAGCTACATTCCACCTCAGGGTTAGCACACATGGCTTGGTTGTCCAAAAGTAGCCTGTAATCGTCGGCGGTAGCGATATTCACGCTGGACTTGGCCCAGCAAAATAGCATCGCATAGGCGGCCAATGTTGGCAAAGCAATAACCTGGCTGGCCAGTATGTCGCCATTGGCCAAGCCCGCCCCCTGAAGCATTTTATTGGAACCGCTACCCACTTTGTAGTCGGTATTGTCAAGCGTAAGTGTTACGTCAAGGTCAACCTGTTCTGTCCAGGCTACATCACAATTCTGCACCACCAGATCGCCAACGTAAACGTCGCCGCCGTAGCCCGCTAATCTCGCCATAGTATGCCTCCTTTACGTAGTGGGTATAGTCCCTAATGCACCCGTGCCCTGGAAGTCGTAGGCGTATTGCACGATGCCGTCAACGGAACTGGACGGGCGTATATTGGTAATGATCCCATTACCCACCCACTTTTGCGTGGCCACACCGCTTTCCTGAAACTCAAAGGCGATAACGGTGCCAATACCCAGGGGTGCCCCGTCCTTGAAGCCGCTAAAGCTACCACTCCATTCTTTCATGCCCGCAATAAACGTCTTATCCTGGTTGCCGTCAAAGCCCGAACTGTCCAGGGCGGCGGCGGCATAGTCAATACTCCATTCCCTTATGCCTACAATCGCCCCAGGGGCCAAAACATCACCACCGTAACCAGCTACCCTTGCCATAATGTGCCTCCTTTAACTCCAAACTTGAAGTTCAAACTCGGTTGATAAATACACTATGCCGCCCCACACGGTGTTACCTATGCCCAGGTTGCGGGCCAGCTTGCTTGCTGAACAGGAACCGTTAAGTGTATTGTCGCCATTAACGGCGGCAAATATGCTCTTGGCCCCAGCGGGTTCTATGTAATCCAACATGTTGTTAAACGCACTTGGCGTATCCTGTTTAGCCAGGCACACCACAATACGGAACACGCAATCGTAATCGGGGTCATAAGTCGTGGCATAACTGCTGGGCCCCAAAAGCACCAGGGCACACGGGAGTTCCAGCTTATCCTCTAATTGCTTTGGGGCGTAAACCCGTAGCCCCGCTATGGTGTCAAGCCTGGTTTTAATCCCGTCGCCTATCGCTTCAATCCCCACGGCAAATACTCTCCGCTATCTTTTTGGCTATATCGTCACCCTCTTTGGCGGCCCAAGTTTTAATGACCTTCACCGCATAACCCAGCATGCCCAGGCCAAACATCTTGCGGCCACCTTCCATGTGGCGGCTCTCCATATTCTTGGTGCCATATTCCACAAAGCTGGCATACTGCACGTTGGTGCCTACCTCGGCACCCATGCCCAGGAAGCGGTGTGTCATGCTGGCCCGTAACCGTCCCGTATCAACCACGGTAGCCTTTTTGGCTTCACCTTCAAGCCGCAAGGCTATATTGTGCACGCCGTCCTCGGCGGGCTTCTTTACGTTATCTCCGTCCTGTAGGTTCTTAAACAGGCTCACGCCCTTAATTATGGTGGCCAGCACCGCTAACCCCGCCATTACACCCTCCGCCTGTAGCGGTCAATTATCTTGGCCACGTCGGGGTCTTCGTCCTTGTAAACGATCAGCATGCCAGTTTCGGGGCTACCCACCACGTCCTGGAAAGCACTATCCTTACGTTTCCATGCCCGCATGGCCAGCATCAGCGTAGCTTGCCATATCATTTGCGGGTATTCGTAGCTGTAAATCGGCGTGTTAAGTATATGGGCCGCCGCCGTGGTGCCGTTAACTCCCCGCCTTATCACAACGTTGGTGCCATCGGTAACAGTCTTAATATAAACCTGTTCGCTTTCAATGCGTAACGTCATGCCCGCACCCCAGGCGGCTGTAGCGGTAACGGTTAAGGTTGTATCGCCTATGGCCAGCGGGTTATTCTGCACCGTTTGGCCCGTGGTTACGTAAGGCGTAGCGTTGTAGCCGTCGCCGTAGCCGAATACGCCCGTTATCTCCACGCCCTTCTTGGTGCCACTGGCAAAAGAACCATAGTCACCGTTATTGCCAATCTCAATCCAGCTTTTGGGGTAGCGATTAAGCGGGTATAGCACATAATCGGTAATGGCCATCGTGCTTTCGTAAATGCCGTCGCCGTCCTCGTCCAGCTTAAGCGTGGTTATGCCCAATATGTCGTCAATGTCCATTAACCTGGTGGCCCCATCGTAATATCTAATGCCTTCCCAGCAATAAAAAAAACGTTCACACCGTTTGTCCAGGTAGCGGCTGGCCGCTTCCAGTAAACGGCGGAACCGCACTTGTTCGGTATTCACTGTAAGGTCGGCAAACTCGCTACTCTTAAAGGTGGTTACATCAGCATAGGCGTTCATACTGGCACTCCTTCTTGCATGTTAGGCCACCCGCAAAACGGGCAATGTAGCTGGCCGTCCTCATTCTTACTTAAACTCCACCCGCACTCAGGGCAATCGGTAAGCGGTTCGGGGTTTATTTCTTTGGCTTCCTTAATCCAGGCTTTCATTTCGTCAAACGCCGCCATTATGCCGCCGCCTCCACCCTACTGTGCTGTGAGAGCATCTTATAAACGATGAACCACCTAATAGCACCAGTATTGGCGGCACTAAAGGTGGCCTGTAATGTGCCTGGTGTAAGCAACCACGGCAACATTAAAGCGGGAATAATAACGGAACCAGCCGTTATGGGAGTGAATACACCCAGGGCCGCATTGCTTATGTAATAGGTAGTCCCAACGGCATCATTTTCAATCGCCACCGCCGTAGATAATGCTATATCGGCGGCGGGGGCGGTGCAAGCATGCTGTATCGTGCAAGTGCAAACGTTCGCCCCTATTACAGTGCTTACAAGCCCATAGAAATGCGTAACGAGAATGGGCCCGTTGGCAATAGTAAACAGGTTGTCGTCGCCGTTGGGCACGGTTCCGTCCGTTTTTTCCAGAGTTTCCTCAAAGCCTTTAGCGTGCATTACTGTCATTGTAGCCTCCTGTGGGGTATGGTATTTCCTGTGGTGGGCGACCCCGTCATGGAACCGCCCACCTTAAGGAGGTAACGCCCCGCCCTTACGGACGAGCATTACACTTAATTAGCAAACGTGCCGATACCGTAAACCACGCCCGTGGCGGCGGTTAATATACGGCACAGGTATATTCTGGTTGTTGTGGTCAATGCTGTCATGGTTCCCGTCATTGTCCATTGCGTGCTGGCATCGGTGGTAAGCGTAACTGTTTGGTTTCCCGTGTTAACGTAGGTAAACAAGAAAGACGTGCCCGCCACCCAGCCTGGTATGAGGGCCACCACAGCCGCCACCGTTGGCATAACAGGTGCGATAGCCCCTGTGTTGGTGGCATCAATCACATACCCGCCCACCACCTCAGCGGCGGTCAGGGTATAGCCAGCGGCGGAGGTCTTGGCCGTTACCGTTGTTAACGGGAACGACAGGCCGCTTAAAATTAAGGGCAACGTGGTTAATCTTAAAAAGCCCTCGCCCGCATCATACTTAATTGAACCGTTGGGGCCAACTACGTCTAAATCCACATCTACCGTAGCGTCACTCCCTCCGAATTGAACCTTATGTCTTTTGAACCAGGCAATAAGGCCCGCACCCGTTTTGTCCTTGCTTCGGTCAAACAGGGCAACGTTATCATCGTCTACGTGTAAAGCTATGTTCTTACTGTTAATATCCATGTGGCCACCTCCAATGTGTGGGCGGGCGGGGTTACTCCGCTTGAACGGCCCCGCCCACCCTTTAGCAAAAGTTATCCATGTTTAGGCCGTAACGATAAAGGCACCGTCGTCAATCGGCACATAGAACAGTATCCACCGCCACGCACCGTTGGCCGCCGTGGCCACCAGGCCGATAACGCCATTGTTCATTACGATACCCTTGCCGCTGGTGGAACCCAGCACGTTTACCTCAACGTGCCCACCCAGCGGGCCAGTTGCGGGTGCACCGACTACCACCGCCACATCACCGACTACAGAAGCGGTGCCCAGGTCGGTTGTAGCCGTAATGGCACTATTGGCACCAGTGGCCGCCGTTGGGTTCAACTCAAACGACATGGTATTAGCCACACCGCCGTGGGTTGTGGTGCATACGCCTAGCAAGCCTGTCACCAGGACAAGCCCGCCAGCTATGGTAAACATCGGAAGCCCAGGGGTAGCCGTAATGGCTATTGCCTGGGCGGCCCGTTCTACCTTAATGCCCATCAGGAGTTTTCGTAGGGCTTTCCCCTCGTCAAAGTTCGCCATTGTTTTTGCCTCCTTGCTTTATTTAGTAAATACTCCGTGCGGTCTTACGTTCCGCTACGGTCAGGCGATTTGAAAGTGGGCGGGCCCTTAACCATCTTGTCCCGCCCTGGGCGGGCCAGGGCCCTGTGGACAGCATCACTATCCACCACCCTAACCCGCCGCTTGGTTTTCTTTTTGTCGCTACCTTCCTTAACCATGCCTCACCTACACGATGGCGGACGGCATTACGTTCTGTGCATAGCGTGGCCAATGCCCGATGGCGATAGCCGTTACTATGCCCGCCGTGCCGCTGGCATCAAGCACTGGTGTGGCCCACTGGTAGTGAACCCCAGCAACCAGCATGTCCTGTGCGTCCCATTCAAAAACATACATACCGCTACGTATGTATGCCTCGGTCAGGGTGCACGTGGCCGCCGCCACAGGGGCACTCAGCACGTCAGAGGTGGTGGAAGCCACGTCAGTGAGGGTATATCGGTAACTGAACGTGATGGCCGCCGTTTCAACCCCGTTGGTGGCACCCGCCATGATGGTTACAATGCCAGCACCTGCACAGGCAACATCGCCCACCAGGATTAGGGCTACATGGTCATACTTGGCCATGTTAATGCTGTCCATACTCATACCAGCATTGTAGTTATCAGCCACAATGATGGTTTCGTAGATGATGGCGTGGGTCTGTGAAAATCTTGCGTGTGGCACTTTACTGCCTCCCTTATTTTATTTTGTGGGCACGTAGGGCCCCAGGTCGGCTTATGCTCGGACGGCCAGGACTACAAACGGGCTCAAGGTTGCCGTGCCCCGTTTCGGGGTCAGGTCGCTTAACCACCACGGTTGCCCGTCGTAGCGTAGCACCCAGCGGAAGCACGTCTCGTCGTAGTCAAAGCGGAGGTGTATGCTGGTGGCCGTCTTTAGCCCTCCACCCGCCTTCTCGGCTACCAGGTATTGGCTAAAGTCTGCCAGGCCGATGTCGCCCTGTGTCCCCAGGGCTTGCATCTTCTCGCACAGCATAAGGGGTCGGCCCATCAATGTGCCGAATGGGGTATTTGCCGCACCATTGGCTGGTAGCCATACGGGAACGCCGCCAGTGCCCACGGCCATAGACATGGTTGCCAGTTGAGGGAAGCACTCATTGTTGGCTACCCAAATGGCGTTACGCATGCTGGACGGGTGTAAACGACTCCACATTTTGGCTATGTTCTGCCACACGATGGTGGCGGCGGGCTGGCCCACCTCAATCGCCTGGGCTATCAGGCTGGGGTTACCAGCGTTGAACGCACCCAGCGGGCGGCCCACACCTGTGCCCATCAGGTAATCGTCGTCCTCCTCAAACGCTATTGCCGTGGCAAAAAGGGTGTTGAGGACGGGCACAACGGAGATAGGGCTGTCTTCCAGCAGTTCATCGGTCATGTAAACCAGGCCCGTTAGCTTGTGGAGAGTTAAGGCCACTTGACCCAGGGCTGGTTTGCTGGCGGTTTTCTGTGCCGCTTCACCCGTGCGGTAAGGTATAATCCCGCCAAAGTAGTTGGTGCTGTGGTTGCTATCAACGATAGCGGGTATGGTAATGCGGTTCGTCTGCATAGGTATCCTGGTTGCACGGTTGCCGACGACGGTCATTTCCAGCTTGGTTTGTAGCAGTTCGGCCCGAAACTCCACGGGCACCAGGTAACCGCCCTGGGCCATGTCGCCTTCCTCCATGTGGCCAGTGGTCTTGATTACCGCATTGTTATAAGCCTTTAGCTTATCCAGGTGTTGGGTTCCATACCACTTGGCACCTTTACCCGCTACAGCGGCGGCAAACTCACCGAAGTCTTCAAACGTGCCCTTTGGGTCAAGAATTATCCTGTCCTCGGGGCTTGAAATAATCTCAACTTCGGGGTCGCCCTTCCCACTGTGCTCGGGTGGGTCACCAGGGGTAAACTTGCGGGTAGCGTCCAGGGCCCCACTTTCCTTAAGGGCCACGGCCACGGTTTCCGCTATTTCCTGTTTTTCCTCTTTTGTTAATGGCATCGTTTTTCCTCCGTTTATTTCGGTATTCTTTTGCCTTTGAGTTGGGCAACAACCAGGCTGGCTACCTCTGCCACGTCCTGAGCCCGCTGTCTTGCCTGTTCGGCGGGGTTAGGCCGTGTTGGCTCTACCTTTTTGCCGTCCTCCTCGTCGGTGCCCGCACTGTCCAGAACTTCCTGGGCCAACCGCTTAATTTGGTTCAGCCTGTCCTTGTTTTTGGCATTAAGCACGGCACCCACTTTGGTTAATATATCATCGGGTATGTCGGAACCCGTTGCCCGCATAATAATTTCGCTGGCCATATCAAGGGCCACAATCTCGGTGTCCTCATTCATGCCCACGTGCATAATGCCCTTATGCACGTAGTCAATCTCGTCCTGTAACTGTTCCTGTGTAACCGCTTTTGCCCAGGGCGGGTCGCCCTTGTCAAAGTCAGCATAGTGCTTGGCTATATGGGCCTTAACCGCCGCAACGTCGCCCTCGGGTATATCGGCCCCGCCACGGGCACCCATTAAGACAGCCGCACAGGCCGCCACGGCCCGCCACACGCAAGTATGGTCGCCGCCAGCCCTATGGTGCGGTAGTTTATAACTACCCTTTACCTCGGGGTCATCGCCTACCCAGGTGCACATTATTTTAAGGTCGTCAACCTCGGCGGCCCTTATCTCTTTGCCAGCATCCCACTCGCCTGTTTCGTCTAGCGGTGTCTTTTTATAGGGTATAGCCCCTTTAGTTTCAGCCAGCCCAGGGAGTAGGGCATGTATCGCAAACTGTGGTTCGGTATCGCCCTCGGCGGTAACGTCCACCAGTTCGTAGCTTTTGGCGTGGTCATCAACCCACTCCTGGGCACTGGCCATTGTCCAGCCGTATTCATCGTCCTTACTGAACAGATAAGTAACAATGACCTTGCACTCGCCGCAATAAAGGGCCTTAATACCCTTCTCGTCGCTAACTGTTATAGTTCGTATGCGGTGGTCGTCGTGCTTGCCCTCCTCCTCTTTAACGGGTATGCGTATGTAGTCCTCCGTTTCCTCGGGCTTGGTAACCGTGCCATCGGCCAGGCCCTTGTCCACCTCGTCCAGCAAAGCCACGGCCACAGGGTCGCCCTGGGCCTTGCCACGCATACCCTGTATCGCCTCACGGTTGCTGGGCACCACCACCTGGCTAACCTCTAACAGTTCCACCTCGGTGTAGCGGCGGTTGCCGCCGAAAAAGCCCTCGTCTTTTTCCTCGTCAATGGGTTCCCACTTCTTGGGTATAAAGCCCACACTGAAAGCCGCCATACCACGGCTGGCCAGGTAGAAGCCCCAATCGGCCTCGTCGTTGCCACGGCCAATGTAGTATTCAAGCCCCTGGGCCATAAGCCCCTCGTCGGTTACCTTAAGGCCCTTAAACTCGCCTATCTGTTTGCGGAGGTCGCCATACATGTGGCTGGACAGTAGTATAGGCCGCTTCATAAACTCCTTGAGCCACTTCTTAAAGGCGGCGGGCTCAATAACCTCCTCGTCCCTGTCCTCCGCACCCGTGCTCATGGGTATTACCATGTTGATTATGCCCGCCTGGGCATCAATCTCCTTTATCTCGGCACGGAAAGTTTTGTAAATGGTCTTCTCTTGCGTAACTGTCTCGTTTGGCATAATAGCCTCCTTATTCCATCACGGGCACCCAGGTGCATCGGCATTGCGGGTGCACTGGTATTAGTCCACGTGCTTCGTCTATGGGCCTCACATCGCCGTGGTAAGCCATACACTCATCACACGTGCGTTCATCAAGGGCGGCATAGAACTCGGCCTTGTTCAAACCTTCGCTTTCGTAGCCCCGCAAAGCACCCTCGTTGCTGGCGGCAATAACCTCCGTGCGGGCTACGAGTGTCGCCCGCCTTTCGTAACCGCCCTGGTAATACTCACGTATGCGTCGGGTTAGTTGCTGGGTGCTCTCGCCCTCCTCAAAGCCTATCGCAAGGGCCGCCCGTAATTCCTCGTAAGTTGTGCCGTTAACCATTTTGGCCAGGTTTAAGGAACGGTATGCTATCCACTCAAGGGCTTGCGGGTCAAGCACACCCTCCTGTTTGCCCGTATGCACGGGGCTTAAGGCCCCGCCTGTAGTAGCCAGGTCGTAGGCTTCCTCAAATACGTGGGCAATAAAAGGGTTAAAGTGGGTGTCCCAGGTAACCTTCGCACCTTCCTCGTTGAAAGCCTGGTCAAGTTGTGGCACCAGCTTCCAGGCTTCCGCAACCTCGTCCATCTGCTCAAACCACAGCCGCTTAAACAGCCGTTTGCACTGTAACTCGTCCTGGTCGGCCTTGTTGGCATATAGCCGCCACCGCACCTCTTTTTGTTCCTCGCTAAACTGCCTGTTAACCAGGCTTTCATGACGCTTCACCTTTTCGGGCATAAGCGTCATGGGTGTTAAGTAGGTTTCACCTTTTGCCGCCTGGGCATCGTAACCCAGCTTAACCCGTGCCTCCTCCCTGGTTATTATACCCACAGGCACCAGCTTGCTAACCTCGTCAACAATCTCCACCCTGTTTTCGGGCACGGGGTTTTCAAAGCTAAATTGCCAGCCGGCGTCAAACAGCGGCACAAGCTGTTCGTTAATCGCTTCCTTAATACGGGTTAGGGCGGGCTTAACCGTGTATTTGGCAAATATGTATTCGTCAGCTTCCACCCTGGCACGGCTACCTGGGCCCTCAAGGCCCATCATGCTGGTGGGTAGCCTGTAGGCCCCTATAATAGTTTCACGGTTAATTTTGCGTAGCCGCCAAAACTCCATGTCCCTATTGGTTAGGGCTAGGGTGTTGGCTTTGGCACCGCCCCACAGGAAGCCCGTTTTGCGGGCGTTACGCCAGCCTCGGTGTATCTCGTCCCACTCCATGCGTATCTTGTCCCTCTCGGACTTCTCGGGTATATCGGGGTATTCAATAATCATGCCTGGCGTAGCATCATTGTAGAACAACCGTTGCTGGTAGCGGGCGGCGTAGCGTTCACTGTCCAGGTCAAGGCTAATACTTTGGGCGGGCCCCAGGCCACGGTAACTGTTAGCTGGGTTAGGGCTCATTATATGTATCACTTCGGGAACCTCTAACCGCAACCGCCCGAAATTACGCCTGTATTCGTAATGGCTAATGTAGGTTTCCTGGCTGGGTATGATATACATGTATTGCGGCGGGGCCAGCCACATTTCGGCTGGCACACCCAGCTTGTTAAAGTTCAGCACCCAAAATGCCTCACCCACCAGGCCCAAATACATTTGCGTTAGCTGTATAAACTGATACTTGGTTTGGAACGGGTTAACATAGGCCCACATATCCAGCAACGGGTGGTTGTCCACCTCGTCGCCAAGTTGTGAGCCGTCCTTCTCGTAAAGATGCCATTTCACATCGGCCACAGCCTCGCTTATAAGGCTATTGGCCCCAAACAACCACCCAACATCACCGTAGGCTTTAAGGTATTGCTGGTAATTCCAGCTTGGCGGTATATCCATAACGGATATGGCCGCCCCACCCAGCTTAAAGTTAAGCCCTTTGAACCATTTGGTTAAATTAGGTGCCATAATTTACGCCTCAAATATCGCCCGCCGCCCTTGCATGTGGGCTACAATATACCGTTCTGCGTCCATAAAGTGGAACTGTTCCTTGTTTTCTATGGCCTCCGTCGGTTGCTGGCTCTCGTCCAGCTTACGGCGGTAGTCCTCTTTTTGACTTATGGTGTGGTGTAGCGTGTTAAAGTAAACCAGCTTGTTGCCCTGGTGCATGGCCCACACCCTGTCAATGCCCACCTCAACATCGGTAACCTTGCACTCCTGTAGGTGCCAGCCTTGCTCGCTAAACTCCCGCCGCCACTGGCGTTCACTACCCAGCGGGCTGGCGGCCTTCATCTGTATTGGTTCGCCTTTGCTTAATCCCTTAAGGTCGGTGGAATGTTGCTTAATACTCTTGTTGCCTTCCAGGTATTCACGGTAAGCAAACATGGTGCCCGCTGGCCAGCCCTGGTATTTTACGGGGTTCTTGGCATACCAAATAACAGCGGTGTGCACGGGCCCGTAGTCCTGGCCAACATACCTGGGCCAGCTTTTCGGTATCTTGAAGGGCGGTATAACGCACTTCTCACTGTCAAAGCTGGCGTATATCATGCCCACGGGCCGTTCAAACTCGGCCATATACACCATGCGGAAGCGGTGCGGTTGCATGGCGTTGGGCCCGCTTCTCATTTCCTCAAATACATGCTTCGGGAACGCTGGGTTAGCAATACTCGCCCACCGTTCCACGTGTATGTAATTGCCCTCGGCCTTGTCGTTTACCTCGGTCTTAAGCCAGCCCCTATTATAAGGGGTAGTGGTTATTAGCACCTGGCCGTCGTAAAGGCTCACCCTCTGCATGGCGGTCTGGTAAGCTATGAGGCTCATCATGCCGCCCTCGTCCAGCCAGTAACCTCTTACGGCGGCACCCTGCATGCTATTGGGGTTGTCGGCACTACCCAGGTAAACTTTGCCGTAGTCCGTGTTAAGTATCTTGGCCACAGCCTCGTAACGTGGGTGCCAGCCCATATTGCGGAACCAGGTTATCAGGTCGGGCCGCCTGGGGTCGGGGCTGTGTATGATAATTTTCTCAAGCATCGGGTATGTCGGTTCTGCCAGGCCCCACGCATACCCAGGGTCGTCTTTCATTCGTAGGTAAAGCCACCAGTAGCCAAGCTGTGTTTTACCGCCGCCCGTGCCCGCTATTGCCGCCAGGGTGCGGGCCCGTTCATCGGCCAGTAGGTTAGCTTGGCCACCAAATGGGGTTAGTTTAACCTCTGTCGGGCTCGTCGCCATTACCACTGGCTTTAACCTCTATCGGTTCATGGCCATTACGTGGCGGCTTAAACTCTGTGCCATCGGGCCACTGGAATATCACCGTTGGCGGCATCAACGGTTCACCTTCACCACCCGTAAGCTGGACAGGGGCCAGTGTGCCCATCAACTTGGCCAGCTTTTCCTCGGCATCAAGAGCAATACGTAAATACTGTGGCCGTAAATACTCGGCCTTGTTGGTAAAATCAACCCACGCCTGGTGCACAATGTCCAGCAAGCGGCTTACCTGTTCGGTTCGCTTCTCGTCCAGCTTGCAGCCATCACGCTTAACCCACTCCTCCCTACAGGCCTCCACGTCCAGGTGCACGGTTATGTGGGTGGTCTTCTCGCAACCACGCAACGGGCTACCAGGGTGGACGGCCTCCGCCCGCACCATTTCGGCTATGGCCCGTTCACTGTTACCACGCAACCATAGCTGGCCCACCAGCACCCGCCGCCTGTGCGTTAAGCCTTTCGGCGTTCCACCTTTATTACGTTCTGCCATTAGTCGTTACCTACCTTTACAGCTTGCTTTCCCGTGAAGTCCTCCCACCGCTTGATAATCACATCACAGTAATGCTCGTCTATTTCCATCATAAAGCAACGGCGGCCTAGCTTCTCACAGGCTATTAGAGTTGAGCCTGAACCACCGAATAGGTCAAGGATTGAGATGGCGGCCTTCCCATAATCAGAAAGGATATTTGTTATCAAGCCAACTGGCTTTTGTGCAGGATGATAACGATGTAAACCTTCATCCTTGCGACTACCACTACGTGCATAACCGTCCCACAATAATTCGTATTGCTTAACAACCACACCTTTAATATTTGTCCAAGCCAATTCACAATCAGAAAAGCTGTGGTCTTCCATACGCCTCATTTTATCCCACACAAACCAGACACCACCAAAAGGCAGTAAATGTGCATAATAATTACCGCCCCAAATTACAGATATCGGGGCCAATTTCAATAGCGGCAATAGGTCAAATTGACGGTCATCACCTTTAATCTGCCGCACCGTTCTTGAGGGCACACCTTTTGAGCCACCGCCAATTTTGCCATCACTACCCACGACATTTATTCCATAAGGTGGGTCAGTAAACACCATATCCGCCTTCTCTCCGCCCATCAACCTCTCCACATCCTCTCGCTTGGTAGCATCCCCGCATAAGAGCCGATGATTGCCCAACTGCCAGAGGTCGCCCGTCTTGCATAACGGTTCCACGTCCTCGGGCACGGCATCATCATCGGTTAAGCCCTCACTCGGCACGTGGAACTCGGTCATCATATCTTCCAGGACTGTCTCAGTGAAGCCCGTTAGCTCAAGGTCAAAGTCGCCCGTATCTATCTCCTGTAGCAAGTCCTTAAGCATGGGCCTATCCATTTCGGCCAGTTCTGCAATGCGGTTGTCGGCCAGTAGGTCGGCCCACTCCTGGGCTTCGCTTTCGTAGTCCTGGTAATCAACGGGCACCTCGGTTAAGCCTAACCGTTCTGCGGCGGTTAGGCGGGCATGGCCCTTAACAATGAAGCCGCTACGGGTGCTTACCACAATAGGGTTACGCCAGCCCTGGTAGTCAATTATCTTAGCCAGCAAGCGTAACTGTTCCTCAGGGTGGGTGTTCGGGTTCCGTGGGTTAGGCACCAACTTGTGCAACGGCACCATTTCGTCGTAGGCACAGTTAACTAATACTTTGGTTTCCATTCGTTACCTCAAGGATAAAATCTTGGAACGGGCCGCCGTAGCCGCATATCGGGCACGCTTCCCATTCGTAGGGCTGGCCAATGTAAACGTAGTAGTAGACACATTGCGGGCACCGCATTTTATAACAGTTACGTGTATAATCCTCCCGCACAATATACACCGCCCATCATCATCAACTACAGTGCTACCTTTACAGTGCCAGTATAGTATTGCCATAACTAAAAAGCCCGCCGCCTGGGCGGGCCCCTATAAACGTGCGGCCACCTGGTTGCGGCACCAGGTGGCCTATTGTCAAAGGAGGGAACCTGTCGGCCCCATAGTAGGGCCTCTATTTGTCAAGTATAGAACAGGTTAAAATTATTTGTCAAGCCCTGAGTGTAAAACACGATGGCAACGCTGGCACATTGTTATGAGATTATAAGAATTATTGTTCCGAGTATCCCCATCTTTGTGATGCAAAATAAGGTTATCTTGGGCCATGCAGAATTGGCAACATTCTCCGTCCCGTTTTTTAATTATTAAATTAACAACCTTCCTGAAACCCTTTCTTACATTCATTGACTCATAACCAGACAATATCTGGTGGGCACGCTGGCGGCTAAAACCAAGTAGGTCGCCTATTTGTTGATAAGTTAAACCTTCGTTCCTTAAATCCTTAACTCGTTGCTGTTCATAATTCATGGTTTAATCATAGTTCTGTCAAGCTGATTTGTCAAGCGGATATACCCAAAAACAGACCGCAAATTACGCCATCAGCCTCGGTTAATTTCCACGCTGGGCCCTGGCAATACCACGCCGCCTGGTAAACTCGTAGTAGGTAATTTGCCTGGTGCGGGCCCCGCTACAGTAGTTCACCACCCGCCGTATTTTGGCCTGTATCACGTGCAACGGCTTATTCATTATGTCGGCCAGGGTGCCTTCGTCCCAGCCGTTGCCCAGGCATTGCTTGGCCAGCACGCCATCAGGCCCGCACATATCCAACCTGGTTTCAACATCAGCGGCTACAATAATGGGCACCTCAAAGTAGGCCCCGCCACGCCGCACCTTACGCCCGCCCGTATCGTAGTAGCCTGTTTCCACATGCTCGGGCGGCCAGTAACCGCTTTTCAGCGTGGCCAGGTTACTTAATATCCACTCCACCTGGTGCGGGCAATAGCAAATATCGGCGGGGCCGAACCACTTCGGCACGGCGGGGCAATCCTTCCATGACCTTCTTTCCTTGCGGCATTGCTGGCACTGGTTCATGGCTCAACCCTCCATTGAGGGCCAGGCGGTTGCCTCATTATGCGGTCAATCTCGTTTAGGGGTTCCGTAACCGTTTCAATTACCACGGGCGGGTCTTGGTGCACCCGAACAAAAAGCGGCTCATCAGGGTAGTTTTCGGCCTGGTATTGAATCAGCTTTATACAACCTTCATCGGTCAGCATGTCCCATAATCTCGGCATCTAGGCACAACCTCCCAGGTATAATCCATTGGCCAGGTTAAAACAGGGGCCTGTTTGTGGCTCTCAGTGCGTCATTGTCGTAGTGCCCAGCGTCCAGTTCACGCACCTTACGCCTGTAGTATATGGCCAGCACGGCCTTGTCGGGTTTTTGCCTTACCCGCTGGCGGGCCTGTAGCAAATTGAAGTCTGTTTCGCCCAGGTAGTTTTTGAACCATTGCACATGCTCAAGCGGGTGGTGTTCCAAATATATGTGGCACCCAGGGCAAAGGCCGGCGGCGTTGTCCTCGTCCCACCGCACGGCTTTGGTGGTGCGGCCTATGAAGTGCGAACACTGTAATTGCTTGTAGTCAGTCTTCCCAGCAAAGCACCGTTCACAGCCGTGCACCCTGGCCATAGCACGCTTGCGAATATACTCGCTAAACAGCGTGTCCAGCAGGTCTATTTTAGCCACCCTGGGCCCTCCGCTTATGCACTCCCAGCCTGGCGGTATTCCAGCCTATCAGGGCGGCATAAACCAGCACAAAGGCGGCCAGCACTTGCCACTCGCCTACCATAGCCAGCAACCAGCACATGCCACACACCACGGCCATTTTCAGCACCATTGCACCTGGAACGGTTATAAGTCGGAACAGGCCACGGCCCACGGGGTTAAGTTCCCTGGCATGGTAACGCCGCACGCCTATCCAGGTGGTTATACAGTCGCCCAGGTTAAGGGCTACCAGGGCCCAAGCCAGCGGCCACGGGTTAACTACCATCGGGCACCTCCTCTATCCCACCCAGGGCTTCACGGGCTATTTTACTCCAATCGTCCGTGGCCACCGCACCAGCCTCAAAGCCTTGCGGGTGTTCCTGGCGGTATTCGCTGGTTTTAACCAGGCCAAAGTATTCAAACAGGGTGGCCAGGCTGGCGGCCTCCTCCTCGGTAACCAGGCGGCTAATCATCACACTGGCCATACCGCTTGCCTCGGCGGTAACCGTTACGCTTTGCACCCTGTCCACGGGCTGGTCAAATATCTTGCACAGCACCAGCCCTAGTTCCTTACCAGTTACGGCTTGCATAATTCACCTCCTTTAATGCCAGTTGGGCGGCTTGGTCGTGTATTCGTTCCATTTCGGCTGGGTGTAGCAAATATCTCGCACCCTTACCTGGTAGCTTTTGGTAACAAAGCACCTCCGTGAACAAGCCCTTATCCAGCAACGCCGCCCACTGTGCGGCCACCAGCGGCTTTTGCTCGGGCACCCACTGGTAATATACCAAATAGTAATCGGCCCCACCGTATTTGTCCCTGAACTGGTGCTCACTACGGGCTACCTGGGCTTTGAGTAGCTTGTCATGCGGCACTGTCATAACCTCGCCCGTTTCCAGTAGCGTAATGTGCAACGGTTCCCGTTTGGCCAGGGCGGGCTTAACATAGCGTTCCTCGTTAACGCCCACCTGGCCGTGCCATAGTGTTTTAACCCTGCAATCCATTGTTCCCTCCTACATTTGAAAGTGCCGTAATATCCAGCCAATACCCGCCCCAGCCACAAACACAGCGGCTACCAGCACCCAGAACACAATCGGGTCAATCTGTATCATTGCTTACCTCCCACGGGCCGCCGCATGGCTAGCACGTTCTCTTTGCTGGGCATAGGTGCGGTATATTTCTCATGACCAGGTAGCACCAAGCCGCCAGGGGTGCGTTGGGCTTCCACTTTCACACTTATTTGGCACCACATGTAAAACTGTAACAGTTCCATGTGCATAGGGCATAGCGGTATCTTACCCAGCTTCTGTATGTGGCCTACGCTACCCACCACTATGCCCTCGGGCGGGGCGGGCACCACTACCTGGTTAGAGCACGGTGGGTAAACGCATTTTAATCTCACCTGGCCCTTGTTCCTTTCAGCTTCCCGTATTGCCTTACCTGTGGTCTTTTGTTCTTTCTTGCTCACTTGTTCCCTCCTTTACTGTTTTATCTAATACCATCTGGACTCTACACCCAAACAACCAACCCAGCAAATTGCACAGCTTTATAAACGCACACACCCGCTTGGGCGGCCTTAATTTGGCTTGTGCCGTGGCCCATACCGTGGTCTTTTGCTGTATATGGTTCATTTCACGCATAACCTGTTCCGTGTCCAATGCATCACTCCACAGCATTACCTCGCTTATGGGCGGCGGCTGGGCCAGCATCATGCTAATACCGCACCAGGGGCAATGCCAGCCCTGCTCAGTCTTCACCATGCTGTCGGCATCACACCGTGGGCAATAAGTCCAGCCCTGGCCAAGTATGGTGGTTAAATCGGGCCTCATGCTATTGCCTCGCTATTATCGTTAATACTATCTGCCAGGGCCGCATGATCGGGGCAATAATCAATGTTTAGGCACCGCTTAACCCTGTGCTGTTCACACAGCGGGCGGTCACATATGGGGTTGTTAAGGTCAAACTGCAATATGTAATCACACAGGTATGGTGCGGGCTTGCCACAAAGGTAGCATTTTGGTCGGGGTTGGCGGCGACCACATGCTATCATCGTGCCACCGTCAGGTAATTCAATCACTTGGCACGGCATTATCCACCTCCATTTTATGGTAACACTCTGCACATAGGTAGTGGCCATCGGTTCCGCAATATCCTTGCCAGCCACCTTTCCGTTTATTCCTGGGTTCGTAGGCATCACATGGGTCGGCTACACTCCTTACGCCAGGCACACCGTCAGGTATTTGGTTCCCATTAGCCGCCCTGGCCCGCCTCCACGCATACCTCATAAGCCATACCCAAAACTTAAGCTTCACTCCCCACCTCCTTTGCCCGCCGCATCTTGGCCTTAATCTCACGGTAGTCGGGCCCCTCAAGGGTAACGGTTACGCCTTCCTTTATGCGGCTACGTAGGCGTGGGGCCAGTTGGCTGGGTGCCAGGTTAGTGGTAAACACCGTGCATTTGCCCTCAAGCCAGCGGTGGTTAACCAGGGTGTCCAGTTTATCGGCCACCCACTCACTGGTTTTTTCTACACCCAGGTCGTCCAGTAT
>Ga0180007_10001501_pt1 | contig 31559 bp, 44 predicted proteins | sample MM_PC_MetaG_FD_121122 | JGI IMG/M metagenome (GOLD analysis project Ga0180007, IMG submission 121122) | Groundwater microbial communities from the Aspo Hard Rock Laboratory (HRL) deep subsurface site, Sweden - MM_PC_MetaG | ecosystem: Environmental > Aquatic > Deep subsurface > Groundwater... | reverse complement strand
TCAATTTCAGAGTTTACTCGCTCCAAATTCGCACCGCTCAGAACACCTTTATTCTGCTCTTTAGCCTCTTCAAAACGCTTTAAATCATTTAAAAGTCTTGCTTGTTCATTTTTGTCCATTTTTTGTTTTTTTTCTTTTTCAATTCCTAATAAGTCACGCTCTTTAAATCTGAATCAACCAAACTTGTTCATCTCCAGAAACATTTTTTCTGTTTTAATCCTCTTCTTCAACTTCAATAAGCATCTCTCTTATTTCAAGTAAAGTTTGAGGTATTATCTCGATTGAATTGGATCCGCTGAGAACATACCAATCAATCTCTCTTTCATATTCTAGTTCATCTGTTCTAAGATTAGTTCTGATACCATTAATCTTTATCTCAGCTCTTTTTTCTTCATTGTCTACAAATGATAATCTTAGCATTATGTTGTAATCTTCTTTCAGTTTCTCACCATCCTCATCAAACAAATCTTCATCCATGTCAAAATAATACACCGGATAATTAAGTTCTTTAAGTTGTGTGCTTACACTAACTCTATCTATAAGATATGAACCTTTTGATGTTAAAAATCCCAATTGATTTTTTCCTTCAAGTAATAAATTCTTATCGAGAATTAATGAGTTGTAAATTCCACAATCAGCTGTTGATGAAAATGTTCTTACACCATTTAATTTTATTATAAGTGGACCAACAGTATCTAAGTCGCAGTCTGCGTAAAATCTTAAAGTGCTATCATCCATATTTAATACTTCAACATCAGATAAATAAAAGAATTGAAGACTTTCACTTTGAGAAAGATCAGTCACATCTGCAGTTATTAATAGATTTTCCATTGAGTATTCATTTATTTTCCAAAATGCAATTCCGGTATTTGAAACTTTAAAGGAAAGAAGGTTTTTTGATTCTAGATATTCTTGTGACAAAGAAATTGGCTTTGCAGTTCCTGTGTTAAGATCTGCACTGAATATTTCATGACCATTAAGCGTTATTATCAATCTTCCTCTTGCTTCATTCAAATTAAAAGATAATAATGTGTTTTTTGTCAAATCCTTATTAATTTCAAAGGTTAAGTTTTTAGATATCTTTTCAAAAGAACCCGATTTTACATATAATGAATTAATCGATTTAAGAATAATTCCTTCAGTTTGAGTAATTATACGAAAAGATGGGATGTCATGTATTTTATTGTCATACCTCAAATAATCCAATCGACCAATGTGTTCTGATAACAAAGTCGTATTAATGTCCAAATCGTTATTGTTGTCATCATCAGATTCATTGTCTTCACCAAGAAGTTCTGCTCTCTCACTTGGGGGTAAAAATAAAATGTAAAGAATAATTAATAAGCCAATTATAATCACTAGAGCTCCGGTGTTTGATGCACTTTGGCCTTTCTTTCCCGACATATGGTTAAATACTGCAATCATCATATTTAAATTTATTGGTTTTATAAAAGGAAAAGATAAAAACTTTTAAATCTCAAAAAGTTCAGTAGTATTAATTTAGTATTATATTATGAAACTTATAAAGAAGCAATTGAAAAAAGGAGAATTAACGATTCAGGTTGAAAATATCAATGATTTGTGGTATCTTAGCCAATTAATCGAACCAAGTGATTTTGTTAAAGGTAAGACTGAAAGAAAAATAAAAATTGGATCTGGCGACGATAGAAATGTAAAAGTTGTTAGAAAAACGATGTTTTTAGAATTACAAGTTGAAAAAGTTGATTTTCATCAGTATTCTGAAATATTAAAGGTTTTAGGAATCATAACCCTTGGTCCAGATGATATTTCCAAAGGCAGTCATCATAGTTTTAATGTGGAAGTAAACACAGTTATCACCATAAAAAAAGAGCAGTGGCTCAAATTTCAATTAGAGAGAATAAATGAGGCAGTACAAAATATAAAAATTAATTTGTTAATAGTTGTTTTTGATAGAGAAGAAGCATATTTTGCAAAGCTTAAAAGTCAGGGTTTTGAAATCATTGCTCATCTTGTTGGCGACGTACAAAAAAAAGATAAGAATCATATCGCAAAAGGTGGATTTTACAAAGAAATAATAACTAAAATTGAAGAACTTGAAAAAACAGATGGCTTTGAAACAATAATCACTGCAAGCCCTAGCTTTTGGAAAGAGTATCTTATAAAAGAATGTTCTGAAGAACTGAAAAAAAAGATTATCCAATCAACAGTTTCTAGTGTGAACAAAAATTCAATTAATGAAGTTATAAAAAGACCTGAACTTCAAAAGGCCCTTGAAAAAGATAATGTTTCAAAAGAAATTAATCTTATTGAAAAACTTCTAAAAGAAATATCTAATGATAATGCTTGTTACGGATTTAATGAAACAAAAGAAAAGATAGAGGCTGGTGCGGTAAAAGAATTATTTGTTAGTTTCTCATATATGCAACAAAGAAAAGAGAAAGGCAACTATATAGAACTGGAAAAATTGATGAAACTTTGTGAAAATATGCAAGGAATCATTCAAATTATAAGTTTTGATGAACCTTCAAAAAGATTAGACTCTTTATCAGGAATTGCAGGGATTTTAAGATGGAAGAATTAATCTCAAATATAACTAAAGATATAATTTCAAAAAAGGAATTAAAAAACCTTGATGAACAGTTTGTTAAAACCAAACTACTCTTGTTTTTAAAGAAAAAACCTATCTTAAAAAGAAAATTAGAGGAGAATAATTGTAATAAAAAAAGTAAAGAATATAAATTTGTTATAAAAGAAATGAGAAAATCGCTTCGAGAAATTTATGGTGTTTTTATAACAAAAGATTACTCAAAAAAAGACTTTATTTTAAACGAACTTAAAAATGCAAAAGTAAAAACTGAACGAGAACAGATTATAAACAAATTATTATCTTTACATCAATCATCTAAAGAAAGAATTCCTATTTACTCAGAGGTTTACAAACAAATATTCGAAATCACGGGAAAACCTAATAAAATTCTTGATTTGGGGTGTGGATTAAACCCCTTAAGTTATCATTATCTTGGTTGTAAACCATATTACATCGCTTCAGACATGAACATAAAAGATACTGATTTTTTAAAGAGATTTTTTGATCAAGAAGAAATAACAGGAAAAACAATTTCTTTAGACTTAACTACAAATTATCAAGCTCTTGAAAAATACAAAGTTGATGTTTGTTTTATGTTTAAACTTCTTGATTCATTAGAAACTGTAAAAAGGAATCTTTCAAAAGAAATCATTAGAAAAATAAATTCAAATTTTTTAGTTATATCCTTCTCAAAAAAAACACTTGGTGGGAAAAAAGTTATTGATGAAAGAAAAAGATCATGGATTTATAAAATATTAAATGAAAACAAAGTTAAATATCAGAAAATAGAGTTCTTGAACGAGTTCTTTGTCGTCGGAAAGATAGAATAATTAACAGTAAAGTTTATAAATATGCTTGTTTTGACTATTAGAAAAGCGTAAAAAATAGTAACATATAAATAGTAGTTATGCGTTTTTGAAATTAAAAAGGGGTGATTAATCCTACTTTTGGAGGGGTTAGAAAAATGATAGTAAAAGAAGAGTTTCTATCGAAACTACGGAGATATTTTTCGTTAAATCTTTACGAAGTAAAGATATGGGCTGCACTGTTATCCAGAGGTGTAAGTACTGCTGGAGAACTTAGTGATATTGCAAATGTCCCGAGGAGCAGAAGCTACGATGTATTGGAAAGCCTAGAAAAAAAAGGTTTTGTAATAATGAAAATTGGAAAGCCAATAAAATATATAGCTGTTCCACCAAATGAAGTTGTAGAAAGAGTAAAGAAAAACGTCAAAATGGACGCAAATGAAAGAATTGATAGACTTGAAAAGTTAAAGTCTACTGATGTTTTAGGTGAATTAAACTCATTACATACACAAGGTGTGGAGCTTATAGAACCATCAGATCTTTCAGGTTCACTTAGAGGAAGACATAATCTTTACAACCACTTAGAATTAACTATAAAGAATGCAGAAAAAACTGTAACCATAATGACTACATCTCAAGGACTGTTAAGAAAAGCCGAAGGCTTAAAAGCAGTATTTGAAGAAGTCAAAAAAAGAGGTGTAACAATAAGAATTGCAGCACCTCTATCAAAAGAAACACAAGAAGCCGCAAAAGCACTAGCTGGACTTGCAGAAGTTAGACATACAGACAAAAAAGCAAGATTTACAGTTGTAGATGGCAAAGAAGTTGTGTTTATGGTTATGGATGATACAGAAGTTCATCCAACATATGATATAGGTATCTGGATAAACACACCATTTTTTGCATCAGCTTTAGAAGATTTATTTGAACTTGCTTGGAAAGCAATGAAGCCTTTAAAAAAGGCTTAATTTTTTCTTTTTTCTAAATATTTATATACTATAATTATTTTTTTAAGATAAATATGAACATAAATACAATCATAAAGAAATTACACCCCTTAGAAATAAAAACACTTTCACATCTTAAAAAAGAAATCTTGTTCTCAGAATTACAAAAAAATACTGGCTTAAAAGAAGTTGAAATCACAAGAGCCATACAATGGCTTGGAAATAAGAATATTATAACAATTGATGAAGAAATAAAAGAACTGATTGAATTAGATAAAAATGGTGTTAAATATAAAAAAGAAGGTTTGCCTGAAAAAAGATTTCTAAAAGCAACAAGAAGTAAAAATAAAATTAGTGAAATAAAAAAAGAAGCAAAACTTGAAGATGAAGAAATAAATATTTGTATTGGTTCCTTAAAAAAAAAAGCTGCAATAGCAATAACTAAAGAACAAGAACTAATAATAACATTAACAGAACAAGGGAAAAAACTGTTAGAAAAAGAATTTCTAGAAGAACAATTCTTAAAAAAAGATTTTCCAATAGAATTAGACTCTTTAAAACCTGAAGAAATATTCGCTTTTGAAAACCTAATTAAAAGAAAAGAAATAATAAAAAAAAATGTTAAAAAAATAAGAACAATCAAACTAACTATTCTTGGAGAAGAAGTAAAGAAAAAAGGTGTTTCTACAAAAGAAGTTATTGAACGTTTAACTCCAAAAATACTTAAGGATAAATCCTGGAAAAACAAAGAATTTAGAGCTTACGACGTCAGTATAAACGTTCCTAAAATAACTAGGGGAAAAAGACATTTTGTAAACCAAGCAATTGATTATGCTAGAAGAATCTGGCTTGATATGGGCTTTGAAGAAATGACTGGAAACCTTCTACAAACCTCCTTTTGGAACTTTGACGCATTATTCACAGCACAAGATCATCCGGTAAGAGATCTTCAAGATACTTTTTTTATCAAAAAACCAGCAACAGGAAAGCTTCCAAAAAAAGAATTTATTGACAAAATAAAAAACACACACGAGAATGGGTGGACTACGAATAGTAAAGGATGGCAATATGAGTGGGATGAAGAAACATCAAAAAAAAATGTTCTTCGAACACACACAACCTGTCTTTCAGCTCAGACTCTTGCAAAACTAAGTAAAAAGGATATTCCAAAAAAATTCTTTGCTCTAGGAAAATGTTTTAGAAACGAAACCTTAGACTGGTCTCACCTTTTCGAATTTAATCAAACAGAAGGAATTGTCATAGATAAAAACGCTAATTTCAGACATCTCTTAGGTTATTTAAAAGCATTTTTTAAAAAAATGGGATATGAAAAAGCAAGATTTAGACCTGCATACTTTCCATATACTGAGTTTAGTGTTGAAATAGATGTATTACACCCAATTCATAAAACCTGGTTTGAACTTGGAGGTGCAGGCATATTCAGACCTGAAGTTGTAAAACCCCTTCTTGGAATTGATATTCCTGTGCTTGCTTGGGGGCCTGGATTTGACAGAATAATACTTGAATTTTTCAAAATAAATGATATCAGAGAGCTTTACAAAAATGATTTAAAACAATTAAGAGAAATAAAAGATTGGATAAAATAAAATGCCCACAGTAAACCTTAATTTAAAAGTATTAGAAAAACTTATTGGAAAAAAATTATCTTTAGAATTACTTAAAGACCGAATTAGCATGCTAGGAACTGATCTGGACAAAATAGAAGGCAACGAGGTTGTTGTTGAAGTTTTTCCAAACAGACCAGATATGCTTTCAGAACAAGGATTTGCAAGAGCTCTTTCAAGTTTCATAGGAGTAAAAACTGGATTAAAAAAATATTGTGTGAAAAAACCATTAAAAGATTATCAAGTAATAATTAATGATTCTGTAAAAAAAGTAAGACCATATACTGCTTGTGCAATTGTAAAAAATCTTACTTTTAATGATGAAAAAATTCGTGAGATAATTCAAATACAAGAAAAATTACATGTTAGTCTTGGACGAAACAGAAAAAAACTCGCAATAGGTATTTATCCATTAGAACAAATAAAAACACCCATAACATACACTGCAAAAAAACCTAATGAAATAAGATTTCAACCATTAGAATCACCAAGAGAAATGACTGGTCTTCAAATATTAAGTCAACACCCTGCAGGTAGAGATTACGGACACCTTTTAGAAGGAAAAGCTGTTTTTCCAATTTTTATTGATTCAAAAAATGAAATACTATCTATGCCACCAATAATAAATTCTCATAAAACCGGAAAGATTAACGAAAACACAAAAGAAGTATTTATAGAATGTAGCGGTTTTGATTTTAAATCTTTAAATCAATGTTTAAATATTATTGTGACTGCACTTGCAGATATGGGTGGAGAAATCTATCAAATGGAACTTTTATATAAAAAGAAAAAGATAATCACACCAAACCTTAATCCTGTCGAATGGAAACTAGACCTTAACTATGTAAATAGATTGATTGGACTAAAACTTTCTGAAAAAGAGATAAAAATGTTGCTTGAAAAAATGGGTTTAGGATATGAAAATAAAAAAGTACTTGTTCCTGCTTATAGAACTGATATTTTACATCAAATAGATATTGCAGAAGATATTGCTATTGCATATGGATATGATAATTTTGAACCTGAAATTCCAAATGTTTCAACGATTGGAAAAGAAAACTCATTTGAAGTTTTTAAAAGAAAAATTGCAAACATCCTAGTGGGAACAGGCATCTTAGAAACAATATCTTATCATTTAACAAGCATTAATGAACATAATGAAAAAATGTGTTTTAAATCAGAAGTCATAGAGTTAGAAAATCCTAGCACAAGCGAATATAGTGTTTTAAGAAGCTGGATTACTCCAAGTTTAATGCAAATATTATCTAGAAATACAAACAAAGAATATCCTCAAAACATATTCGAAATAGGGACTGTATTCAAACCAAATACAAAAGAAGAAACTAATGTGGAAGAAAACTCAAGGCTGGGAGTTGCTTTATGTGGCCCTGATGTTAACTTTACAACTATAAAACAGATTCTTGACATATTATTTTCTGCCTTAGACATGACTTGTGCTATTGAAGAAACAAAACACCCATCTTTCATAAATGGACGTGTTGGAAGAGTTTTTGTCGGAAAAAAAGCAGTAGCATATATTGGTGAAATTAGTCCCGAGGTACTTGAACAGTTTAATATAGAAATGCCTGTTTCTTGTTTTGAACTCAATCTAACTAATCTTATTCAAGTAATTAATAATAAATAATTAAAAATAGACTAGGTGATAAATAATGAATAGAAAACTTCAAATAGCGGTTTTAGGGTCAAGCAGAGCAATATGTACTAAAAAAGCCTATAAACTTGCAGAACAAGTTGGTGAAGAAATAGCATTAAATAACTGTATAACTATCTCAGGCGGCGGACTAGGAGTGATGGAAGCTTGTATGAAAGGGGCTAAAAAAAAAGGAGGCACAACTGTTGCAATCATTCCTTGGGAAAACATCCATAAATCAAATGAGTATTCAGATATTGTTATTGCCACAGGTATTGGTTGGAGCAGAGATGCAATAAATCTTAATTCTTGTGATGGCGCAATTGTTGTTCATGGAGGTGCTGGAACTCTTAATGAAGTAACCTATGGCTACATATCAAAAAAACCTATTGTCGCGCTTACATCAAGCGGAGGTACTGCAGCAGACATTTCAGGAAAGTATTTGGATGTAAGAAAAAATGAAAAAATCATAGGTGCAAAAAATCCAAAAGAAGCAGTTGAAAAAATATTAAAAATAATTGCAAAAAGAAATGAACAAGGATTAGTATTTTCTGAATTTGATAAAGATTTGCTGATGATGGAAGATAAAGAAGATTGGGAAATAATTATTAAAAGGAAAAAAAAAAAATTAAAGAAACAAGAATAAAAAAATCACTTCTTTTTTTCAGTTATGACTTTTTTCTTGACAGTTGTTTTCTTTACCACTTTCTTTTTTTCTGGAGTTGATTCTTTGGTTGTTTTAACCTTAGAAGCTGTTTTTTTCTCTTCAGTTATATTCTTTACAACTGTTTTTATCTCTGGCTTTGCAGTATTTTCTGATGCTTCTTTATTTCTAGGTTCTTTTTTCTTCTTAAATTTCTTTGGTCTTTCAGAAGCTTTTTTTGGCTTTGTTTCTTTTATTTCTAATTTAAGTTTTTTAAACTCAGATACAACATCTGCGTGTGTCGCCTTTGCCTTTATTTTCAAAACTGTTTCAAGCGGTTCTAAATGTTTTAGGTTACATTTCTTTCTTCTTGTTTGACCATCTATTAAAACAAAGTTTCCTTCCAATATTTCAATAACAACACATCTTAGACCTGCGTCTCTTCCAGCAATTTTAACACATAATCTTCCTATTTCAAAAACCATTTTTTCCCTCCCTAATCCTTTAAGAACGATGATTTGTCGCCAAAGCATCTAAGATTAGTTTCTTGTTTGCGAAATTATCTTTTTTCTAGCACATTTTGTGCACAATACACCACCATAAGGTCTTTCTGGACGTTTCTTAGTTTTAGGCATGTTTTGCATCTTATAAGGTCTTTCTCTTGGAACACCTTTTAATAAAGCATCACATCCGCTGCATTTTGCCTTTGATGGTTTTCTTTTTTCATAATGAAGAGTTGTTCTTTCACCTGGTAGTTTTTTAAAAACTCTTCTTAGTGTTCTTGATTTTTCTTTTCCTCTTGGCATTTTATTGTGAATAAAGTATTTATTTATAAATCTTATGTTGGGTTAGCTTATTTTGAGTAATTTCCTTAAAACCGTGCTAAATAACAATGAAAAAAGAATATATGTTCCAATCCAACCAGGACTCCAACCAAATATTTTGAATGTTCCTAAAGGTTTTACAGGGCTATTATGTATTTCCAGTTTAGAAATGTCTGAATTCTTTAATATTTCAATTGGTTTTTCATAATTCTGAGTATTTGTAATCAACAGTTTTTTTTCATATTTACGAGAATTAAAAGTGAATTCCAATCTATATTGACCTTCATCACCAATTAATTTCCAAAAAATTTTTCCATCTTCTATCTCTTGAATTTGATTTGAAATTAGAGTGATGTTTTCTTCAGGAAAAACCTCAAGTGAAGCTTCGCCAAAAGTTCCTGGCTTAAAACTTGCAGAAACCATGAACTCAACCCCTGATTCTATTGGAAGATATGCCATATGTGCATTTAACCAACCAAAAATGATGATGATTGGTATAAATGTATATAAAGTTGGCTTAAATGAATGTTTCATATATTCCATGTTTTTTTCCATTATTTTTTTTTGATGAGCCATTGCTTTTTTAGGATCATTTTTAAACTTCTTTAACTCGTTTTGCAAAGATTTCATTTCAGATTTTAATTTCTTCATTAAATGTTGATCTGTTGCGTATTTATAGACTAATGTGATAAGTAATGTTAGCATAAAAGAAATAATTAATATTGACCAAAAGAAGCTCAAATTAAGTAAAGGACGAAAAACTGGATCAAGAAAATTTTCAAACATACTTATCGCCCCATGAATTTTCTTAAAGCAGGATTCATATCCATCATATGTTGCTGTGCAATTTCTTCGTATAGCTTATATATGATCATTACTGTTAATAGTATTCCCGTGCCGCTGCCTATTGCGCCTGTAAGGTCTGCAAATGCTGCTAGAAGCCCTACTGCAAGACCACCCATAATTGTTAAAGGACCAATATATCTATCAAGAAGTCTTTCTAACACTCTTTGGTCTTTTCTAAAACCAGGAATTTGTAATCCTGAAGACATTATTTGTTTTGCTTGAGATTTTGAATCAAGACCTGCTGTTTGAACCCAAAAATAACTGAATAGTACTGAACCACCCATAAAAAATAATAAGTATACGCCTGCTTGTCCTAATGATACTAATGTTAAATTTCCTCTTATTACTTGTCCAATAATGTTTGGACTATAAAGCCAAGCTGCAAGTCCTGAAACTGGCGTATTCCCTGCAAATCGACCTAACAAGGGCACCCCAACATTATATAACAACCTCGCAAATAATTGGACGTTCGCCACAAGAGCTGCTGTAAGAATTACAGGTATGTTGCTTGTATAAAAAAAGTTTAAAGGCCATCTAATTCCATGTCCTCTTATTCTTCCAAAACTTAAAGGTATTTCTACTTTCATAGCTTGAGTGTATACTGCAATTAAAAAAACTAAAATTGTAGCGACAACTGCTGAAAGCATAAGACCTGCTGTTAAAGGATCTCCTGCACTTAATGATTGAAAAAATGCAGGAATGGCGCCTGTTGCAATTTCCGGATTGCTTGGGCTTGGAAGAAAGTTTAATGCTCTGACAAATATTGTTTGTGATACACCTGCTGCAATAAAAAGACTTATTCCTGAGCCAAAACCCCATTTACTGACAACTTCATCCATAAACATAATCATAATTCCACCTAAAAATAGTTGAAAAATAAGTATTCCTTTAGATATTCCTTCAGCCGGAGAAAGACCACCCATACCTACATAAATCGCTGCTTCTAATATTACAAATCCTATTGCTAGTAATTTTTGTATTCCTTGAAATCTTTGTTTTCCTTCATGACTAGTTAAGTCAAACTTAACTATTCCTGAACCGTTTAAAAGCTGTAAAACTATTGATGCTGTAACTATAGGTCCTATTCCAAGACTAATTATACTTCCAAAACTAGCTCCAAGTATTACTGATAAAAATTCGAATTGTTGAAGAGCATTTCCACCTAGACCGTATAGTGGAACTAAACCAAGTATGAAGAATAAAACTAAAGTTATAAGTGTCCATTTTAGTTTTTCTTTAAATGCAAGCCTTTTTTGCTTTGGGGCTGCGACTTCTGGAAGATTGTACAGAAGCTTTTCTAAGAATGACATTTTTAATTCTCGGGTGCCTGCTCTTTTGTTTTTGGTTCTTCTTCAGCCTCACTGTCTTCTTCAATTTTCTTTTTAGGCTTTGCTTGAGTTGCTGTTTTCTTGATTTTCTTTTCAACCAAGAGTTTAACTTCTCCACCGGCTTTTTTTATTTTTTCAATTGCTTTTTGTGATGCGTATTCAACTGAAATATTGAATTTTTCAACTACAGTTCCCATCGCTAAAAGTTTTGTGTAACCTTGAGATTTAAGGTTTATTTCTGTTGAGTTGAACTTATGTAATTCTGAAATATTGATTGTTTTCTGGTGTTTTTTTATTGATTTAAATCCTTTTGCTCTACCATAAGCATCTTTTTCTTTCCAGAAACTTGGTTTCTTGGCGTCTCCTCTTTTTCCAGATCCTGCTCTTCCTCTTCCGCCTCTATTGCCTGCACCTCTATGTTTTTTTTTAGCTCCCCAACCATGTGTGTGGCTGGCTCTTTGTCTGGAATTTTTTTTTCTTTTGTTTTCTGTCATAATAATCACAACATTCTTTTTAGTAAATCATTAATTTTTTCTTTTCTATATCCAAGAACTCCTCCTTTCGTAAAAGGCTTTTTGGTTCCTTTTCTTTCAAAACCACCTCTTGGTGGATGTAAATGAAAATGAGATTTTAATTTGCCTTTATTGTTTGGATCTTCTTGTCCTCGTTTATCTATTAATTCTTTTAATGTTTCTTTTGATATTTCTCCATACGTTACAAAATCTTTAACTTTATTAAGCATACCTAGTTTTTCTGGTACTTTTTCAACCACAACACAAGTATATTTTCTTCTTAAACGAAGAAAATTTAATGTTTCTTTCATATCATATGTTAAACCTATTGTTGTTCTTATAAGAATAACTGCTAATAAGTCTTTTTCTTTTTTTTCTTGTTTTGGTTTAACTGTTTTTTCTGTTTTTTCTTCAGTCATTTTTATTCTTTTTAGACTTTTTGTCATCTGTTTTTTCTTTTGTTTTTTCTTTTGATTTTGATTTTGATTCAGTATTTTTTGTTTCTGCTTCTTTTTTATCAGTTGTATTAACAGCTGATTTTTCTTCTGTAATATCTTGTAAGACTTCAGGTTCATCTTTTTTCACAGAACCATCCATTATTGATAGTTCTTCTAAGTGTTTTGTTTGTATTTTCATTTCTAATAACTTCTTTAATGCTAATTCACATGCTAAAATAAGATTTATTTTGTTTTTTGTTTGCCCTTCTGTTTTTGACCAAACATCTTTTATGCCTGCCAAGGATAATACTTTTGCGCATTCATTTTCAATACATAAGCCTTTTCCTTTTGGTGCAGGAATTAGTTTTATTTTTACTGATCCGCATTTTCCTTCAACGGAAAAAGGGATTGAATGAGGTTCATTGCAACTACATTGCCAAGATCCACATCCTCTTCTGATTTTGAATATATTTAATTTAGCCTTTCTTTTTGCTTTTTCTCTGGCTGGAACAGTCTCTTTTGATTTACCATATCCAATTCCTAAGTGTCCATTTTTATCTCCGACAACAGCCATTGTTGTAAATTTTGGTTTATTTCCTTCTCTTGTCTTTTTTTGGGTTTGTCTAAATATTCTTCTTTGTCCGCCACCAAATTTTCCTTTTGATTGACCTATTAATAATAAGTCTGATTCTAAAGTGAGAAGATTATCAACTATTTCTGACTCAAGTATTGTTTGTCCTTTATTTAAAATTTCGTCTATATCTTTTAATTCTTTTTCAAAAACTTTTCTACCAAGTTCAGTTTTTGGTTTCCATATTCTATTGGTTTCTTCATTCATTTTATTTCAGTATTTTTATTTTTATTTGCTCCAAATCTTTTGAAATGTTTTTCGGATCCACCTTGTTTTTCTTATACTTTGAAAAATGGTCTGGATTTTTTGAATAATAATCATTTATGTGCTTTCCTTTTAACCTATCTTCATTAGGCATTATTTCTTCAGAAGCATTTATAGATATGCCTGCTTCTTTTACTCCTTTTAATGTTGCATACAATTTTGATCCTTTTATAGATGTTTGTAAACCTAAATCTAAAATCGCTTCTTTTATCTTCTTTTCTTGAGCTTTCTTTCCTAAAAGTAAACCTGTAAGGTATGCTGCAGGAATATTTTTTGTTGAATAATTCCAACCCAGTTTTTCTAATGCTTTTGAACTAACACCCACAATAACTATGTCTCCATCAGGTTTATAATCAACAAATTGAGCTAGTATGTGCTTATTGGTTTTTCTAATTATTAGTCTTGTCTTTTTACTTTGAAGTAAAATCAATCTTTTTTTATAATTGGTTTTGCCTTCTCTTTTTCTTTGATATTGTAGTCGAGTTTTTTTTCTATTCATTTTTTCTTGATTAAATTATGTTCTTCGAGGTATAGATTTATATGTCTTTTACTTCTGAAAAAATTTCCTTTTGATTTACGGTATAAATCTGTAAATGTTTTTTGTGAAATCAGTTGATTTATTTTAAGACTCTTTAAAAGTGCTCTTTGAGTTCTCATTTTAGCTTTCCAAATATCTTTTTTCGAAACTCGTGATGTTTTTTTTCCTTTTTTAGTTGAAGGTCCTTTTCTAAGTCCTTTTCTTTTCTGAGCTTCCTTAACTCTAGTTCTTCCTCTAGAGGTTTCTTTTCCTTGAACTTTTTTTATTACACCTTCGGAAACTAATGATCTGATGTCTGTTTTTGTAATTGCTTCTTTTATGTCTTCTAATCTTCTAACATCAAATCGCACTTTCTTTGAAGATACTCGTAGTACGTCTGCTGCCAACCGTTTTTGTACTGTGAGCTTCATTAGTTTTCCTCCGACTTATGATTTTTAATCATTATTTAATTATTTTTTTGCGACAATATTTTGTCTTGTTCTTTTTTTTCTTGAATTTTCTTATCTTCTTCTGATGATTCTACTTCTTGTAACCCTGTTTTTTCTTTTTTCTCTTTGTTTTCTTTTTTAACTGTTTCTTCTATCGTCTTTTTTTGTTTGACTTTTTCTACTTTTTCAGATTCCCTTTCCTTCTTTTGAGTTTTTCTTTCTTCAAAAGACGTTTTAATCTGTTCTATTTTTTTATCAGCATTGAAATTGATTATTTTTAACCCTAATTTTTTTGCTTCTTCTATTAGTTCAACTTTCTTTTTAGAACCTACTTTTCCGGAAATAATAACACCATGAATTTCTTTGTTTAAGTTTTTTAATTCAAAATTATTTCTAACATTTACAGGAACAAATCCATCGGGACTTAAACCTCGCACTTTACTTGGAGTTTTATATCCTTCTTTAACCTTTTTTCTATAACCTTTTTTTTCAAGTCGCATCTTGTTATGAAGGCCTCTTGGTTTCTTCCATTTATAATCAAGTCTAGCCTTTTTATGAGCATCTGTCTTAATGAAAAGTGGTTTTTTCTTTTTCATAACTTTTCTGAGTTTTAGTAGTTCTTTCATTTTATTTTAAATATTTAATTTTCCTGTTTTTTTGGTTTTTCTGTTATATATATTCCATCCTGAAATATTCTTTTATCAAAGCCAGGTCTCTTTGTGAGTTGTTCAATTTCTGCTGCAACCTGACCTGTTTCTTCTTTATTTAATCCTTGCACTATAACCTCTGAGCCATCAATTTTGACAGTTACTTTTTGAGGTATTTTAAAAGATCTTGGTACTTTTTCACCTATAAAATTCTTTATTTCAAATAAATCTCCTTTAACAGTTACATTCATAGGAAAGTGCCCTGAACAAATCTTTAATTTATAAGTGAAACCTTCAGTTACACCCACCAAAAGATTTTTTAAGTGAGCGACAAAGGAATAAATTATTTTCTTTTCTTTTTTAGTTGCTTTTTTTACGGAAAACGTTACAGTATTTTCATCATTGATTATTTGAATTTTAGGATGATATAATTTTTTACTTGTTTCACCTTTTGGTCCGGAAACTTTGAATAAACCTTTATCTACTGTTAAGGATACTCCTTGCGGAAATTCAATTGTTTCTTCAAGTATTTCTTGTTTCATTTTAGTAACAGTATGAAATTAGTTTTCCACCTATTTCTTTCTTTTTTGCTTCTGTATGAGTCATAATTCCTTGACTTGTTGAAATTATTATTATCCCAAAATTTTTAGCCGGAAGATATCTTTTTTCAAATTTTTCAAAAGTTGATTTTGTTATTTGAAATCTTGGTTTTATAACGCCCGTTTTATTAATATTTCCAATAAGATTTATTTTAAGCATGTTTCCGTTGCTAGTTTTTATTTCTTCAAAAGCACCAATATATAAGTGATCTTGCATTATTTGCAAAACAGTTCTAATAATCTTAGAGTTGTTTTTTGTTATTAATTCTGTTTTTCCTAACATTGCATAATTCTGAATGTGCGATAGTACATTTGATAGTGGATCATTTAAACTCATTTTGTCACCTTTTAGCTATATTTTCTAAATCCTAATTTTACTGCTATTTCTCTAAAACATTGTCTGCATAAATGTAAACCATATGAACTAATATGTGCTCCTGAACGTCCGCACCGCCTACACTTTTCTACTGATTTTCCAAATTTTCTTTTTACTGGAACATTGTGTTTCAGGTATTTCTTATACTTTGCAGGTTTCTTTTTTATTTGTGTTAGGATTTTTTTATAATCTGATGTTGTCATTATTCTTCACCAACTTTTGCATTAAATTCTTTTTTAATAAAATTAATTGCATCTTTCCTTGTTATTTTATGACTCAAAGGTATTTTTCTCTTCATTAATTTTCTTTTCTTTATTCTAAATCCTGGTCTTTCTAATGTTATTGATGCTTGTAAACCCATCATTCCAAGTTCTGGATCATATTTTGTTTCAGGTATGTCTATGTATTCAAGTATTCCAAATGATATATTTCCAAAATCATCAAAAGTTGTCTTTGCTAGTTTGTTTTCTTTGGCTTTTATGAGTCTTTTTAAAAGGACAACTGCGGGTTTTTTTCTGATTGTTATCTTACAACCAATTGGTAATCCTGGTCTTAAACCCCAACCAGCAATTCTTTTTTGAGTTATAGTTTTAATTGGTTCAATGCCTGTTATGTGTTTGAGTAGTTTTTGGGCTTTTTTCAGTTTATCCTGATCTTTTCCCGCACCCACATTTAAGGTTACTTTCTCTATCCTTATTTCTCTCATTAAATTCATTTTAAACTTTGATTATTGGTTTATCTTTTCCTATTACAAAAGCATAATTTTTTGTTGTTTCATACTGTTTTTTTTCATATTCAAAGATAATTTGATTACCTTTGAAATCCACAATTTTTGCTATTTTTCCTATCGATTTTCCTTCTACAATTAAGATTGTTGATCCTTTTTCAAAGGGTAAAATCTCTCGTATTTGTTTTTTTAATAAATCAAATATGATTGTGTCTTTTGTTTTATAATTGTCTTTTTCAACAACCACATTATAACCATTTGAAAGATTAATTTGAGTTTTTCCCTTTGCAATATTTGTTTTATTCATTATCTTCGCAAGAGTTATTTGCGCTTCTGATTTATCTATTTTTAATACAAACAGTTTTCCTTTTTGATTTATTAATAATCTATAGTACTCATCTATTTTTGGTATTGCAATTACATCCATTATTCCAACTGTTTTTCTTACATCTTTTCTTCTTTTATTATTGACAAAAAGTTCTTGATTATTAAGTATGTTTTTTGCTTCTTTTCTTGTTTGTGCTTTATTAAGTATGTTTCTTAAACATAAACCTAAAGGTAATGATAATTCCATTTTATGAGCACCTGGTTTTGCTCTTGTTACAAACACTGATTCTTTTCTATTTATTGGCCAAGATTTAGGTGCAGTTATTGTTTTTAAGTGATTTTTAACCATTTTTCGTTATCTCCTTTTTTGGTTTTGATTCATTTTTAGTTTCTTTAACTTCTGGTTCAATTTTTTGTTTGGTTTTTTGAAATGATAATTTTTTAAATCTTTTTTTATCGTCCGTGTTTAATTCAGTTATTAAAAGATTTGAAGGATTTATACCTGGAATTATTTTTGTTCCATCTTTTTTTGTTAAGTCTATTTTTGAAAGAAAAACCATTTCTTTTTTCAAATCAACTCTTTCAACTTTTTCTTCCCTGCCCTTATATTTTCCTCTTAAAATCTTTACTTTGTCACCAACTCGCACTCTTACATTTCTCTTATCATACTTTTTTTTAAGTTCTGAACTTAAATGTACGTTCATAAACTTACCCCTTATATGAAGTGGTGCATTATACCTATACTTTCTTTGCTTTCTAGGTTGTTTACTTTTGTTCCAAGTTTTTGAAAATGCTTCTTTCATTTTATTTATTATGTGTTTATACTATTATGCTTGCTATTTTCGCAACACCAGGCCATTTATTACAAGCTTCTTTTGCAATTGGTCCTTTGAATATTGTTCCTTTAGGGTTTCCTTTGTCATCTTTTAAAATAACAGCTGCGTTATCTTCAAATTTTATTCTTGTTCCATCAGGTCTTCTGTATTCTTTTTTTTGTCTGACAATTACTGCAAAAACTACTTGTTTTCTCATATCAGGTCTTCCTTTTTTTACGGATGCTTGTATTAAATCTCCGACACCTGCTGCAGGAACTCTTCCTTTGACAGTTTTATGTCCTTTTACACTTATTATTCTAATCAACTTAGCTCCTGAATTATCGCAAGTAGGGATTTGCGATCCACTTAATAATCCTTTAACAATCGTTGCTTTAATTGGTTTCATTTTGATTTATTATTTCCATTACGACAAAATTTTTTGATTTTGATATTGGTCTAACTTCTTTTATAACTACTAAATCTCCTTCTTGTGCTTTTATACAATTAGGATTGTGAGCTTTTACTTTTGATCTTCTTTTTTCATATCTTTCATATTTTGGAATGTATTTTCTTCTTTCCCATTCTACTGTCACTGTTTTATGCATTTTATCACTTATAACTTTACCTTTGAAGGTTCTGCCTCTTACACTTATTGTTCCATGATACGGACAGTTTTTGTCTTCACAATTTTTTTCTGAGTTTGTTTTTTCCATTTTAGTTCTTGATTTTTATTCTTTCTTCGGGTTTTTTTATTATTTCGTTACCGTTTATGATTTTATTTTTAATTTTGAAAATATTTCCTTTCTTTAGTATTATTTTGATTTTGTCTTTTGTTTTGATTTTGAAAGTATTTTTTGTTTCGTCAAGGATTTCTCCTTTCAATCCTTGTAATGTTTGATTTTTGGTTTCAATCACTTCGATATTGAATCCTATATATTCCTCCTTGAGTTCGTTTTTCATAGCAATTATCTATGTTTTAGTTCTATTGTTTCAGGTGCGAAACCTAAACTTATGAGCTCGTCTTTAATTTGCTTTAAGTGGTCTCCTTGAAGTTCAATGTATCCTTCTTTTGCTGTTCCTCCACAAGCAAATTTACTTTTAAGTTTCTTAGCCAGATCTTTCATATCGATTTCTGTTTCATTTATCCCTGTTATTTGTGTATATGTTTTTCCGAACTTTTTCTTTACAAGTTCAGCTAATATTTTCTGACTCTCTTTTGCGATTGTTTCACAAACGCAAAGCTCTTTAGGCAACCCGCAGGTGGTGCATATTTCACTCATTTTGTTTTTGTAGTGTTTTTATTTTTGCTAAAATTTTCTTTAGCTGTTTTACTTGTCCTGGATTTTTTAATGTTGTTCCAGTAGCAACTTGAGCATTAACTTTTATTAGTTCTATTTCTACTTCTAAGTATTTCTTTTCAAGGTCTTCTTTTGTTAATGATTTTAGTTCTTTGAATTTCAAATTGTCACCATTTATTTCTTCTTTTCAGTTATGTTCTTGGAATCTTTTTTGATCTTTGACTTTGTTTTTGTTGATGTTTTTTTCTTTGAAGTTTTGTCGTCTTTGTTTTCCTTTTTTGTTTTTGGTTCTTCTTTTGTTTTGTCTGCGTCAGTTATTGGTTGATCTAGTGCTGCTTCTAATTCTTTTTCAACAACTTTTGATTCTTCTCTTGACAACTCTTCTATAATTTCTTCTTTTTCATCTAATAAGTCTATTTTATCAGGTAACTTGACATCAGGAAGCATGAGACTTACTTTTATACCTACAATTCCCGTTTTAAGTTTAGCCACAGTATATGCTTTTTTCACGCCCACAATTGATATATCACCACATTTTTTTAAGTAACCCATGTAAAATCGCCAAGATTTAGCTCTACTACTAGGTATTTTTCCTGAAATTAATATTTCCACACCTAATGCACCTGCACCCATTATACCTGACATTGCTTTATGCCCAACCCCTTTAAATCTGGCTGAACCGAATCGTTCTAATGACCCTGCAATGAACTCCGCTATTATGTTTGCATCAAGGTGAATTTCTTTTATTTCTTCTATTTCTATTTGAGGATTTTCTAAATCAAAATTTTTTTTAAGGTCTTTTGTTAATTGGGTTATGTTTGTTCCAGATCTTCCAACCACAAGTCCTGGTCTGGAAGTTGAAATTATTATTTTTTCTCCTAGAGGCGTTCTTTGTAATTTAACATCACTAAGTCCAACTTTTCCGAGTTTAGTTGAAACAAATTCCTTTATCAGAAATTCTTTGATGTTATTAGCAACAAATTTTCTTTCTATCAAATTTTCGCCTCCTTGTTTTCATTTTTATTTTTAGTGGCTTGTTTTTTTTGAGGTAATGATTTAATTTCAGAATCTTTTAACTCTGTTTGTTTTGTTTTTTGTTCGTCTTTATTTTTTTCTTCAACAACTTTTTTTGGTTTTATTTTTTGTTCTTTTTCTTCCTGAAGAACAACCTCTATATGTGTTCTTTTCATTTTAATGCGTTTTTTTCTTCCATGGTGCCATGGTGAAGATGCTTTTTGTGCTGAAATATGTATTATTTTCAATGATTTTCCTAAACCTTTATTTTTTGCATTACTTTCTGCAGATTTTAAAATTTTCAAAATCTCTGTTGCTGCAGAAATAGGAAATTTTCCTCCTGCCATTCCTGGCTTATGACCTGCACCTGTTGTAAATCTTTTGAAAGGTATTGGTTTTTTCAGCGTAATTGCTTCTCCAAGGATTGTTTTTGCTCTGTCAATTTTTCTATTTCTTATATATGAACAAATTTCAATGGCTTTTTTTGTAGATAAATCTAAATCTCTACCTACAGCTCTTGACATTGTTTCATCAATTTCCTTGAATGAATAGTTGTATTGACTCATTTTTATCTTACTGATACACTAGAGCTTGATTTTGTTGCACCAACTCCTGGCGCGTTATGTGCTGTTCTTTTTCTTGTTAGCACAAATTCTCCTAATGCATGACCCATCATTTCTTCTTGTATAACGACCATTTCAAAAGATTTTCCGCAATGAACTCTTAATGTCTTTCCAACCATTTGCGGTAATATAATCATTTGTCTTTCGTGAGTTTTAATATCATTTTTTTTCTCAAGTTTTTTTAACAGTTTTTTTTCATTATCAGTTAAACCTCTTTTGAGTTTTCTTCTTTGAGCTGCAGGCAATATTTCTGAAAGCTCATTTAAAGACATCTCTTGAAGTTCTTCCAATTTTTTTCCTTGATATAAATATTCTTTTGCCAATATAAATCACCTATTTAACCTTTAGTTCTACCTGTTCTTCTAGGATGTAGCTTTCCTACTTTTCTTCCTGGTGGAGCGTTTTTCGGAGCGATTGTTGGTCTTCCTTTAGAAGATGATTTACTTCCTCCGAAAGGATGATCTACTGAGTTCATTGATGTTCCAGAAACACTTGGCCAGTATTTGTTTTTTGCTTTCATTGCTTTGTGTTTATTTCCTGCTTTAACAAATGGTTTTTCTGTTCTTCCTGAACCTGCAACCATTCCAATTATTGCTCTACAATCAGGATGTAATTCTTTTTGTTTTTTTGATGGGAGTTTAATTATAACTTTATTTTTTAATCTTGAAATAACTCTTGCGGCAGTTCCTGAAGATCTTACAAGTTTTCCTCCATCTCCTGGCGTAAGTTCTACACAAAAAATACTTGTTCCTTCAGGTATTTTCTTAAGAGGTAAAACATTTCCTACAGAAAGTTCTGATTGTTCACCAATCAGAACTTCATCATTTACCTTTATACCTTCTGCTGCAATAATAAACCCTGTTGTTCTGTCTTCGTACGTCATTTTTAGTAATGGTGCTGAATGACCTGAACATTTGATAATATCTGATATTAATCCTTTGGAATAAGATGGAATTTTAGCTTGACCTTTATATCTAAAACTAGGCGCTCTATATCTTGGACTTGCTTTTCCTCGTTTTTGTTGTGTTAGGTTTTTTCCCATTTATTCATTCCCTGCTTACATTAATCCTAATTTTGTAGCTAAATCTATAGCTGGTGTTTCTGGTAAAAATTTTACATATGCTTTTTTCTTCCCAGATGGTGTTATTAAAGTATTTATTTTTTGAACTTTCACTTTAAATTTTGTTTCAAGAGCTTCTTTTATATCTCTTTTAGTTACTTTTCTTTCCACTATGAATATTAATTTATTTTCTGATTCCATAAGTCTTATGGATTTTTCTGTTGATAAAGGATATTTTATTATGTTCATTTTTTAGCATTAATTGTTGATTTACTTTTTGGTTTTGTTGTTGATGGGGCTTTTTTTGTTTTTGCCTTTGATTCTTTTTCTTGTTTTATTTCTTTTATTTGCTCTTCTTCTTTTATTTCTTGATTTTTTTTGTAATTTTTTGTGAATAATTTTTCTTTTCCTAACTTTGTTATTGCTGATTCAGTGTATAAGGTTAATCTTCCTGGATGTGTTCCTGGAGCTAAAAGTTCAACATTTATTTTCTCAATTTTTTCTACATCAAACCCAGTTAAATTTTTGGCTGCCTTTTTCAAATTACAGTCTTTTGAAATAACAAATAAAGGTCCTGTTTTAGTTTTGTATTTTCTTCCTCTTAATTTGCCTTTTCCTGCATTAATTGTTTTTACTTTTACACGTTCTAATTCTTGTTCGAAACCTAACTTTTTTAGTATTAAGCATAATTCTTTTGTCGTGGATATTTCTTCAAATGCATCTTCAATTATAAAAGGATAAGCTTCTGGCACTTTGTGGCCTCTTTTTTCTACAAGATCTTTTTTTAATGAAGCTGATAGTGCTGATCTAATTGCTTTTCGTCTTTCTTTTATGTTAATTTGTTCAGTAATAATTTTTTCAGCTTTTGGAGGGTGTGCTCTTCTTCCTCCAACAGTTCCTGGAGCAAAAGCACCAACCCAATTCATTTGAGTTCCTCTTCTTGAAAGAATCTTTCTTGGAACTCTGGATATTCCTTTTCCGTAAGATCCTCTGTAATCATGTCTTCTTCTTGAAACTTTTGCTGAAGCTCTTTTTCCTGCATCAGGATTTGCTCCATATGGTTGTTTTTTATTAGATTGAATTACATGAACTGCTCTTTTTATAAGATCAAGTCTTACTGGCTCATAAAACTGTTCTGGTAACTCAATTGATTTAAGTTCTGTTTTTGATAAATTTAATACTTTTAATTTCATTTTATACCACAATTGTTTCTATAATTGGTAATGAAGGTTTATCTTTTGCTCTTATAGCATTTGTTAATATTATTAGCCTCTTTTTACTTCCAGCGACTGATCCTTTAACTAAAATTATTTTTGATTTTAATTTTCCATATTTATGATATTCTTTAGAAGGTAAATCGTCCGGAGACATTATTTTTAAAATTTGTTTATTATACTCTGTTCTTTGATGAAAGCCTGTTTGACCTGCTTTTGGAACTTTCCACATCCAATGTTGTTGACCAATCCAACCACCCATTGCTCCTGGTGCTCTTCTTCCTTTTTCAGATTTATGACTTTTCAAGCCAATTCCAAACCTCTTTACAGGCCCTTGAGTTCCTTTTCCTTTTGTGACTGCATGAATATCTGTGTATTGATTTTCCTGAAGAACTTGTTCAAGAAAAATTTCTTTATCTTTGTTTTCTTTAATAAAAGACAATTTTTCTTCATCTGTTCCTCCAAGATGAACTTCAAAAAGTTCTGGTTTTTTCTTTCCGAAACCTGCTAATTTTGGTTGTGTATAAACAGTTATTGTTATATGAGAATATTCTTTAGGATTTATTTGGTCTAGTTCTTTTTCATTAGGGGTTGTTTTTATTTTTCTTCGAAGTTCTTTTTCTACTTTAAAAAAAACCTCTTTTGCTATTTCTCTTCCATAACCTTTTTTCTTATAAAATCTTGCTGAATTAATTTTTATTGGTGGACACTCAATAATTGTTGCTGGTATTGCAATTTGATCTCCGCTAGTTGTAGAACTCTTTCGTGTATCTGTTGCAATTACATGTATCATACCTACTTTGTATCCTGCAAATCCTAATGGTTTAGTTTCTTTCGCATCTGCCCAAAAACGAACTTTCGCATATTGTCTTTTAGCTTTCTTTCTAGGTGAAAACTGTAAACTTCCATATCTTGGTCTTCCTGTTTTTACCATATCCTATAAAAAATTATTTGCTCTTCTAACCTTTAAAAAACTCTTTAGAATCAGATATTTATCTGTACTGAAAAAGGTTTTTTTTCAGGCTGAAGTGTTTATAATGCGAATTTATATTCTAAACTCGAATACTCCGAGAAAAAGTATTTTATTTATAAATCTTCTGTTTTGTTTTTTCTCTTTTTTTTGTTAAAAGTTTTATTCTTTAATACCTTTATTTTTGAATATTGTATGGGATTTTTTATTTTTTGACAAAGAGGTTCAGGTTTACATACCCCAAATGCCTTATAATAAGCTAAATTATTACAATTTGGCGGTGGCATTTTATCCTTTTGCAATTTTCTATATCTTAACTGCCCTTTGAGAATTGTTTCTCTGAGTGGTTCTGAATTTTTTTTATTCCACTCTAAAAGTCTTTTTTCTATTTCCTCTATTGACCAACCAACACTTAATAAAAAGTTGGAAAGAATAAATACTGCTCTTTTTTTTCCATCTTCTAAACCTTCTAAAATTTTTTTTATACAGGGAGGGAATAAGTCTTCTGAAATTGCAGATGTCAATTCATCATACTCTTTTTTATAACTTCGTTCTTGATCATCTTCAACTAGTTCATCGTTTATTTCAAAATCAAAAGCCTGAACTAAAAGTTTTGTTGCTTCCTTTCCAGAAACATTTCTATCTAAAAAAGAATTTTTTGGAACAACAAAATCTGGTTCAGCGTCTTCTTTTCTAAATTTTAAAACATCTTCTTTTTTTATGGGTATTGACACTAAACCTGATTTTTCATGGAGAGAGTAAGGCATTCTGTAAAGATGTCTTTGAGAAATTAAAATAGTATCAATATCTAAAAATGGTTCTGCATCTAGTTTTGGTATTTTATCTCCAAATTCTACTTCTTCATATCTTGTTATTTCTTCTGATTTTTTACCAGTTTTTCTTATTACTGCATTAAAACTGCCTTTTTCCAGTTTTATAATGGCTTTACTAACTGGCTCTTTTATTAAATATTTTATATATGTTGCAATTCTTCTTGGGGCCTCGGGAAACAACTCTTTTATATCTTGTCCATTAACAGATTCTGGAAATGCTTCAAAAGGAACAGCTATATGAAACCCTTTATTTCCAGAATATTTACAAGTTATTGATTTTATTCCATGGTGTTCTAAAGCTTTTATTGTATAATATGCTGCGAGTTTGGAATATTCAAAAAAGTGACAATCTATATCTAAAACTAAATCCCATCCAATTCTTAATTCTGTAAGATCCTTTGCTATGGAATTTTTAGTTATTTGCATAGGATTTTTCCATAATTCTTCCGAACAATGAAATGAGGATGCTCCTCTTTTTGCATGCTCTAAAACATCATTTGAATATATTAAAACATCTGGTCTTTTACCAAAACCCTTATTTCTATATCTAACAGCGATTTCTTTATTCTTTGCAAAACTTATTATTGCGTTTCTTATATCCTCTCGTTTATAGAATTTAAGCGTTTTGCTTATAAGCATATGTTTTGTTAAATCTTTCTTGTTTATATTTTTTTGCAAAGAAAATTTAAGCTAATTAACCAAAACATTTAAATTTGAAAACTGTTTAAAAGGTGAAATGATTGTTGCTTATATGCTTATTAGAGCAAAACATGGTAAATTAAAGATTGTTAGTTCTAAACTTAAAGAATATCCTGAAATTGAAGAAATTCATGAAGTTTATGGTCGATTTGATATAATTGCTAAGATTTTTGTTGAAGATGAAATTTCTTTAAAGCAGTTTATCCAAAACAAAATTTTTATTGTCGAAGGAATACATGACACAGAAACCTTGCTTGTTTATGATAATTTATCTTGATATTCAGATTCAACAACTTCTTTTATTTTTGATGCTTTCTTATTTCCTATAAATGCTATTTTTTTTAATTGTTCTTCAGAAGCATTTATCACTTTTTTTACAGATTTAAATTTTTGCAGAAGTGGTTTTGCAAGAACAGAACCAACTCCTGGAATTGCACTTATTATATACTCTTGTTGTTCTTTTAAAGATAAAGGTTTTGATGTGTGTGTTTGAAATTCTTTCTTATTTTGATCTTGTTCCCTTTTGGCAATAATATACATTAGAGCGGCTGATTCTTTATAGTTATTTGTTTGAATAATTGGAATTCTATAACTTATAGCTATAGTTGAAAGCATTCCTCTAATTGCATTTGGGTGTATGTTTCTTTGAGAATAAATATCACTCTCCCCTTCAATTATTAATAATGGTTTTTTATATTTAATAAGTTCTTTTAACTGAGAAAGAAGCCGCCCGTCTATTATTGAATCTACAAAATCTTTTTTTGTTTTATATTCAATAACTATGTCTTCTGATAGTAAGTAATCACCTATATCTAAAGTTGTAAATTTTATTATGCATCCAAACTCATTTAATTCTTTTATAACTTTAGATCCTTTCTCTCTATGGTCTACAAAAAAAGTTGTTTCTTCATTTTCTTCGTTTTTTTGATTAAGTCGCTCTTTATCCTCAAAATCATTTAAAGATTTATTGGATTTATTTTCTATTTCGAGAGCAAAGTTGTTTGTTGAAAAATTCTCTTTTAAAGATTTTAAGATTGTGTACATTCTTTTTTCTTTATGATGTGCAGACCACCTATACCCTTCGTCCCTAGTGTTTTTTGTGACTAAAATAATCACTCTTCCTTTTTCTTGTCTTCCAGTTCTTCCTCTTCTCTGTATGTGTCTTATTGCAGAAGGTGTTGGTTCATAAAAAACAACGAGATTGACTTGTGGTATATCTAAACCTTCCTCACCCACAGATGTGCTTATTAAACAATTAAATTCATTATTCTTAAATTCATCAAGAATTTGTTTTTGTTCTTTTTGAGATATTCCTAATCCTTCTTTTTTTGCCTGACCAATAAATATTTTACTTTTTATTTTAAGTTCATCCAGAATTTTTTTTATTTTAATTATACTGTTTCTGTATTGCACAAATAAAATTATTTTAAGATTTTTATTTCGTTGAATTTCTGTCTGTATTAAATTCTTTAAAGTGGATAATTTTGGGTGTTCTTCCCCTCTATCTAATAAATTGTTTAATTTAATTTCTGCTGAACGAAAATTAATATCTTGAACAAGGTTTTTAACAGCCTTCACATTTGAAGTTTTGGCTTGTTCTTTTAATTTTTGAAAATATTTTAGAAGTGAATTAAGGCCTTGTGTTTCTAAAAGTTCAAGTGCATGTTGAACTTTCATTGCTTCTGCCAATAAACTTATAGATTTTAAAATATTATAATCCTTTTCACCTTGTGCAATAAAACCTTGTAATTGTCTTTGAAGTTGTATTAATGCAACCCTTGTATAGTTATTTACATTTCCATTTAAATGACCTAAATTCTTCATTTCAGAAAGTTTTGTTTTAAAACAAGTTTCTAAAAAATATTTTATTTCTTTGAAACTTTCTGGAAAATTCACTGAAATCCAAGTTATATCTACTTCTTGTATGTATGGTTTCATATCAGGGTCAGTATCAGTTCTTACTTCTATCGATTCTATAAACAAATTTTTACATACTTCAGCTATTGTTTCTTTGTTAGAACCTGGTGATGCTGTTAATCCTAAAATTCTTGGATATTTTGCTTTTTTATAATATTGTTTTGCTACGAAAACATAAGCATAATCCTTTACCGCTCTATGTGCTTCATCTACAACTAAAAGACTTACATCTTCAAGAAAAATATTTCTTCCTAAAATATCATTTTCAAGACCTTGTGGTGTACTTACTATTATTTTTGCAGAAGTCCATAATTCGGCTCTTTTTTTTGGCTTTACAAAACCCGTAAACAAAACTATTTGTTCTTTGTTTAAAGTTGTGTATTTATTTAGTGTTTGAATGTGTTGCTCCGCTAAAGGTCTTGTTGGTGCTAAAATTAAAACTTTTGAATTAGGATAATTTGTTAGTCTGTTTGCAATTAAAAGTGTCGCAATAAGTGTTTTTCCCATGCCTGTCGGAAGAACAACTAATGTGTTATTTGATACTGCTGTCGAAAGAATTGTTTCTTGATATAATCTTGCCTTAAAATCTTTTAACATGAACTTTAGAAATAAGATTCTTCTTTAAAAAGTTTTATAAGATTAAAATAATTAAAAATAAAAAAATAAGAAGGAATTATTTCCTTCCTCGAGCCATTTTAGCTCTTGAAACATCTCCGTTTTTATCAACGAAGTATAGGTATCCGGATTCTTTTCTAACGCCTGCTTTTGCTACTTTTTCAGGTTTTGCTTTTCCTTTTTTTCCGCCACCTCGAGCCATAACTGCTCTTGAAACATCTCCGTTTTTATCAACGAAGTATAGGTATCCAGCTTCTTTTTTAACACCAACTTTTGCTACTTTTTCAGCCATTTTTTCACCCCGAAAAAAGAACTTTAAATTCTTTCTTCATTTATTAAATTGTTTTTATAGTCTACAAAAAGCACGATAGTTTATAAATTTTTCGTAAAAAAAAGGCTTTTTTCCGTCTAAAAACTTATTTTTTTAAATGTGGTTTTATTTTATTTTTTAAAAGAAAACCAGTGATTATTCCTAAAATAAAGATTATAAAAATTAAAAATCTGTTCTTTCCAGTGCCAATTAAAAACCCTAATACAAACCCTATTATTATTATAAAAAAAGGAAATGAAGGTTTTTTTACATTAGATGATAATGAAATGACAATTATTCCAAATAAAAAAATAATTAAGTAATGAAAAAAAGTAAGATTTGTTAACAACGATGTAAATAAGCCTAAAACTAGCAGTATTAGAAACATTAATTCAACAAAATTATCTGCAAAAGCCATTTTTGAATACTTTTTTATAATAAAAACATTTTCTTAATAAAATGATAATTACTAAATTACTTGGTTTTTTCGATTTATTATCTTCTTTAATTATCATCTTATTAAATTTTTCGTTAATTCCTTGGAGATTAGGTGCGAGTTTTGCTTTATATTTAATTATAAAGGGTTTTATTTTTAAAGGTGATTTTTCAAGCTTTGTTGATATTTTTATAGGTATTTATATCTTAATTTTACCCATTATAAGCTTTAAATTATTAACAATTATTAGCGTTATTTATCTTTTACAAAAAGGTTTTTTTAGCTTTATGTAATACTTTTTTAGATTTATTTTAACAATTTATTCTATTAAATTCAGTGCTTTAAAGAAAACATATGTTAAAAGTCCTGAAATTATAAACGCAAAAATCCACGGAATTAATAATTTTGATTGTATACTTATTTGCATTAATAAAAAATAAACTATAAATACTAAAACTGAAAAAACAAACAACCCCTTAGCATAGAACAATATATTAAACCCTGGTGTTCCTCCATTTCCAAGTTTTGTTCCTTTTATTGTCGGTATTGGTAAAAGTGAGAAAAAAGCGAATATAAAATTAAATTTTATTATAGATTTTACAATTATTAACTCAGGATTAGAAATTAATATTGGAACAAAAATTAAAATTATCAACAAGTTTAAACAAGGTCCTGCAATTGAAACAACTGCTTGATCTCTGATATTTAACCCGTATCTGTGCTTTCCAAGTCTTAATCTTTCTGAATGTATTAATAAAAGAGTACCTGTAAAAAGAACAGGTATCCAACCATAAGACATAAAAGCTATAAGAAGACCTATTAATAACCCGTTAATCCACACCTCATATTTAACTGTGTAACCTAAATATATTGCTGTTAATTTTTGAGCTGAAACATATAAATACATTGAAATAAAAATAATTATTATTGCAGAGATAAAATTTGTAAAACCGGTCTTAAAACTAAATTCTTTATCACCCCATTGTCTAAAAGTTAAAATGAAACCGAAAACAAATGCAGCCATTAATAATTGAAATTGTTCTTTTCTAGAAAAAGAAAAATATATTTTTATATTATGGATAAGATTTCTCATTAAAAATACTTATAGTTTATTTGATTTAATAAGTTTTTGTTTTTTTTTTATTTTAAATAATCTATTTAATCTGGTAAAAATGTTATGTTTGATTGTTGAAATTTCATCAAATAATCAATTATTCCACTTTCATGTCCTGCACCAATAATGCACAAAATTTTCTTTTTAGAATTTTCATTTGATAGTTTAAATAATTTTTTTGCCATGAAATTATTTCTCTCTTCAATTAAGACCTCATAAATGTTTGGATATCTTATTTTTAATTCAATCAAAAGTTTTTCTATAATTTCTTTTTTAGGAACTTTTTCTAAATTAAAATTTAAGTTAGGATTTTTATTTTTTAGAAAAAAACCTTTAAATAAATCAAATATTAAAGTGATTTTTTCTCTCCAAGAAATTTTTTGTGAAAATCTTTTTAATGTTTTTTCTATATCTCTATCTATTAATTCTAATTGAATATTGTTTTTTTCACATAATTTTATTGCTTCAAGCATATCAGAACCAGGCTCTATATTTACTATAGATCCTAATTTTTTTTGAATAAATTGTCCAATTATTAAAAAAAGATATCCTTTTAAACCAATTTTTGAAATTGTTTTTAAATTAAAATTTTGTTTTTGATGTTGATTGTTTTTTAAAGCATAATATCTTCTTTTATCAAGCTCAACAGTTATAATATCTGGTTTTTCTTGATTTATTTTTAATTTTATCTCTAAAATTGATTCTTTTGATATGTGGGATGTTCCAATAAATATTATGTTTTTATGAATCATTAATACTATTAGAAATAAGTTTTATTTATAAAAATTAGTATTAATTGAAAAAATAAATAATAAAAAAGAAAAGTAAGGGAAAAAATTAAAATTAAATTAAATTAATTGTTCTGCTTTTTTCATTACATTCCAAGCAAGTTCAAATAATTCTTCTACTGTTGAAGCGAAAAATGGTGTGTTTATCCATACACCTATATCATATGATGGATGAACTGCATCATCATTAAGTAACATAAATGTTATTTCTTTTCCATCAACAACAACAAATCTTGCTTTCATTTTGGTATTTCTAATTTCAGCAAATTCACTTAATTCTTTCATAATTTCTTTTGTATTTTGTGTTATTGGTGCTGCAATTCTTATAGTTACACCTCTTTCTTTGGCTTTTTTAAAAGATCTTTTGAACACATCTGCTTTTCTTATTAAACCATTTTCAGTTGTAACAATCGTGATTGTTTCTTCTGCTGTTTTAATCATTAAATCAAGATGAGAATATAAGTTATCTCTTCCTTTTATGGATGCAGTTATATCGGTTGGGTCAATCATTTCTACACCTTGAGTGTGAAGAAGATTTAATTCTTTTAAAACTTCAGAATCTTTTATTTTTTCAAGATTTGTAATTTGTTCTTCAGAATCTTCTTTAATTCTTTTTTTTACTCTATCCATTACTTCTGATGGAGGAACAGCTATGTATTTTATTGGTTTTCCAATTTTCATTATTATAAAACCTTTCTTTTCTAAACTTTCTAAGACATCATAACTTCTGCTTCTTGGGACATTTGCGATATCGCTAAGTTCTCCAGCAGTACTTACTCCTCTTGAAAGAAGTGCTGTCCATATCTTTGCTTCGTAGGTATTTAAACCAAATTCTTTTACTTTTTTCAAAAATTCTTTTTGTACAATCATTTTATTTTTCCCCCGAAATTTCTTCTTCGGAACATTAGGAAAGTAAAGGTTATTTTTAAACCTTTCGTTTTTTTATCATTTATTAGTAACAAATTAGAGAAATTAGTTAGATTTATTTAAATATCTTTACTTTTATGGGCGTTGCGTGGAAACTAGCTGGCGTTAGCCAGCTTGGAGAAGTATGAAGTTCGTCTTCTGTTGTGTAGTATTATTCTTGCTGTTACTTGGTTTAATTGGCATAGTGGTCTTCTTTTCATT
>Ga0180007_10001500_pt1 | contig 31561 bp, 21 predicted proteins | sample MM_PC_MetaG_FD_121122 | JGI IMG/M metagenome (GOLD analysis project Ga0180007, IMG submission 121122) | Groundwater microbial communities from the Aspo Hard Rock Laboratory (HRL) deep subsurface site, Sweden - MM_PC_MetaG | ecosystem: Environmental > Aquatic > Deep subsurface > Groundwater... | reverse complement strand
GAGAAGAGAAAAAACAATTATAATTTGACCTGGCTGGCAGTTCAAAAATAGTGATCTGCCAGCCTTTTTTTAAATACATTTTTAAACCAGGGATTTTATGACATTTTCACACCGCCGCTCACATCCTTCTAATGCAGCGATGCAATAGAATACGACATATGTGTCACAAAGCCGACTCTTATGGCGGATTTATATTTTTTTATACGAGATATTTTGATCTATAATATTTTATTGGTATATTTGTAGGCTTAATGTTCAGGAATTTTGGAAGACTTAGAACTCCTTTATACACTACCTTATAGCGATCTCTGGGTTCAACCTGATAGCAGATCGCAAAAAAGATATACTTTCTTATGAGGCCTTGTGGACGATCATGACGTCCACGGCCACACAGCCGGTTGAACTGATTATAATCGGATTGATATCCATTTCCTCGATCACGTCTCCCAGATCATGGGCCAATAGGGAAAAACTGGCAAACGCTTCAGCCAATGCCTGTTTATCGCAAACCTGCGCACCCCTTATGCCTTCCAGCAATGGTTTGATTTTTAATTGATTGATCATTGCCAGGGCCTCTTTTTTCCCAAAAGGGGGCAATGCTATCTGCCGGTCTTTAAAAATTTCAATAAATATCCCTCCGCTGGCAATCAACACCAAAGGCCCGAACTGAGGATCATTGATACAGCCAAAAGCCACTTCAACACTGCCGGTTTCCATGCGGGTGACCAGAACCCTTTTCCCCAGGCGATTTGACAGATCTGCATAGGCATCTTGAATCTGCTGATCCGTTGATAAATGTAATTGAACCCCCTTTACATCAGATTTGTGCAAAATTCCCGGCATGGCTGTTTTCATGGCAACGGGATATCCGATTTTTCTTGCCGCAACAAGGGCCTCATTTGAACTTACGGCCAGATACGCTTTTGGGACCGGGATCTGATAATCCTTTAAAAGGGACAGGCTCTCCAATTCATCCAGGGGCCTTTGCTGCTGTAATCGATGGCGCCATTTATCCTTGTGGCGATTGCTTTGATAAAGGTCAATGGTCTTTTGATCCTGCTCCAGGAAATCCCGATAGGCAAAGGCGTGCTTGATGGCTAAAAGCGCAGAAATGGTTCCGCTCAGCACGGTGATGCCCGAGGATTGAAGCAGTAATGCCAGGTCCTGGGATTCACTTCCGATATGATTGGTCATGACGATGATGGGTTTTTTAGTTTTTTTAGAAACCTTCTGGCAGATTAATGCAAATGTTTCATGCAGCCAGAAACCTGAGGTCAAATCTGCTACAAAAACACCAATTGCCGTGTTCTCATCTTCAACCAGGGCCTTAAGACAGGTTTCATAAATGCGTTCATAATGGTTTCCTGTTCCCCATCCATCCAGGGGATTGACAGGGGCTAATCCCGGATCCAGATTTTCTTTTAAGATGCAGATGGTTTTTTCACTGATGTCGGCAAATTTGATCCCCATCTCTTCGGCCAGGTCCATCAATACTTCCCTTTCACCCCCTGAATCCATAATCGCGGCCAGGTCACCCTTAAAAACGGTTTTATCCGTGGACAACAACTGGCAGGTGGCTGCCATTTCTTCCAGGCATTTGACCTGGATCACCCCATGGCGGGCAAACAATGCCTGAAAGGCGGAATCATTCCCTGCAATGGCCCCTGAATGGCTCACGGCAAGCTTTGCTGCAGCTTCGCTTCTTCCGGCTTTTAATATAACAATGGGGATCCTTTTTTTTCTGGCCTTTTCCAGCCCCTGGATAAACCCCTCAGGATTTCTCACCGACTCCAGAAAAAAGGCCACCACTTTTGTGGTAGGCATGTCCAGCGCATAATCCAGATAATCAGATGCCGTGGTAAAAAGTTCCTGACCCGTGGAAACTGCCAGGTTAAAATGAATTTTTTGATCGTTCCAGAGTAGAGCCGTTAACCCGGACCCGGACTGGCTGATATAGGCCACGCCCCCTTTTTGAAAAGATCTTGCAATATATTGCGGGAAGATCCGCAGCTGGCTGTCCAGATTGTAGAACCCCATTCCTCCGGCACCGCAGATGGGCATATTGGCCTCTTTTGCAATGGCTGCAATCCGATCCATCAGGGGGGGGTCGCCATCCTCTTCAAGAAAGGCGCTGCCAAATAATACGGCAGAACCGATGCCAAGCCGGATGGCCTCTTTTATCTGGTTTTCCAGTCTGGCATTGCCAATGGCAAGAACAGCCAGATCCACGGTTTCAGGCAGGTCTGCCAGAGAAGGGTAACATTTGATTCCTTTAATCTTATTGTATTTCGGATTGACACAGTATATCCGACCTTTGTATCCGGAAGCCAGGACTTCTAACAGCATATCGCTGCCGGCAACATCGGGTTTGGTTGTAGCACCGACAAAGGCAATGCTTTTGGGGTTTAATAAGGGGTTTAAATTTTGTCTTACATTGTTTTCTATGGTATCCACGAAGAGTTGCTCCTGGTTTTTAAACAATTTTTAGATGACTTGGGAAAATCCTGTGTAAAAAGCCGTCAGGTTCAGATCCACCAGTTTTGGCTTCAGAAGAGACCGGATGGCCATCTCCACATCCTCTCTGCCGATGGGCAAAAGGTTTTTTCCGACCAGAAAGCCTGTCAAGATCACATTGGTCAGAAGGGGGTTGCCAAGTTCCAGGGCGATCTGTGTCGCATTGATAAACCAGGCGTGTTTGCTTAGGGTCTGGATAGCACTTTTCAGCTCCCCAATATCCGGATAGGTGTCGCGGCGCAGCAATGCGCCGGCCGGAAGCTGGGGGCGCATGTTTGTAATGGTGACAAGGTTTGGATTGCCGTACTCACCGATACGGCGTAAGGTCTCCAGGGGTTCCATTCCAATGATGATGTGCCCCCTGCCTTTGGGAATCTGGGGTGCCTTGCCGCTGGATTTGGAGATACGCAGGGTGCTGGCTACGGCGCCGGCACGCTGTGCTACGCCGACGTCATCCGTAAGGATTACGCGGTAAGCATTGTGAATCAGCGCCTTTGCAAGGAGACGCGACATCAGAACAGTGCCCTGTCCGCCAACGCCGGTGATAATAATGTTCATAGGGTCCATAGGAAGAATCATCGGTTTAAACCTCCTCTTTGGAAATAGCGCCGTGGGGGCAGATATCCACACACACGCCGCAATGGGCACATGTTTCCGGTACAATCCGGGTTTTCCCGGTCTCATTTTCGCAGGTGAGCCCTGGACAGGCAAAGTGCCTGGTGCAGAACCCGCACTCCTCTCCCTTGCATTTTGTCGGGTCCACAGAAACGAAGCAGGGGTGTTTTCTTTCCAAACGCATACGCGCCAGTTCACATGTCCGTTTCATCACCAGGACTTTTACGCCATCCTCGCCGGCCAGCTCCAACACCTTTTTCGTGGTTGCCTTTACATCGAATGGATCGACCACGGTTACCTTACACCCTATTGCCTGGCAGACGGAGCCGATGTCCACCAATGGCGCTGTCTTCCCCATGGCATTGACGGGCATGCCCGGGTTGGCCTGGAAACCGGTCATGGCCGTGGCATTGTTGTCCAGGACCACGGCCAACATCTTTGCCTGGGAATGAATGGCATTGATCAGGGCTGGAAAGGAGGAGTGGAAGAAGCCGGAATCCCCGCATACTGCAATCACTGTCTGATCAAAGCCAAAACGGTTCAGGATGCCGAAACCGCTTGCCTCTCCAAACCCTGAACCCATGGCATGGATGAGTTTGGTCACCTGGTAACCGGTCGGGTAGATGTCCATGGTATTGCAGCCGATATCACCAGTGGCAAACGCCTCATCACCTTTTTTTCGCAATTTCTTGATGGCACGGGAGATCGTCCAGAAACTTGCACGATGGGGGCATCCCGGACACCAGATGGCGCCGCGGGGAATGACCATTTTTTTGCAGAGATCTTCCGCTTTCCTGGAATATGCAGTATCCTCCCCTGGGATTTGGATATCCAGGATACGGGCAAGGGCTGAAATAGCTGCAGCGGGTGTCAGTTCCCCGTAATGGGCGATGTGGCCGGAGCCTTTTCCGTAAACCCTTACACGACCGGCCAGCGACATGTTGTCGGCCACTATTTCCTTTACGTACACTTCGAGGAAAGGGTCTGGCTCTTCCAATACGAGTACCGCCTGGACCCCGGCCAGATGCTTTGCAATGCATGCAACGGGTATTGGCCATAGCGTGGCGATGTTCAGCACGCCCACGGTTTCTGCCACGCCCAGCTCCGTGACGGCTTCCCGTGCGCAGCCGCAACCGCCGCCACAGCCCACCACCAGGGTGGTGGGGTTTTCAGGTCCCTGGTACCAGTTGAATTCGGATGCTTCGAAATCCGCCTGGATCCTGTCGTTTCGTTCGTGGGCGCTCTTGTGCAGCCGAACAATCTCCGGCGTTTCCGGCGTAACTGTCTGGGAGGTGTCGAACCATGCCTTTTTCCCGGGGCTTTTGGATTTGATCTTTTGGGGCAGCTTTCCCAGTGAGACATCGCCGGAAGCATGGGAAAAACGGGTGTAGCTGCGGAAGACCACAAAGGTTTTGTATTTCTCGGACAGATCAAAGGCGTATTTCAACAGTTCCTTGCCGCTGTTCAGATCCGTGGGCACCAGGAGCGGGACATCTGCTGAACGGGGAACCCACCTGGTATCCTGTTCGTCGGCCGAGGAGAAAGAACCCGGATCATCGCATACGATCACCACCATTCCAGCGCCGTTGGGCCCGATGCCGGAGAGGTTGTGGTGCTGGAGGAAATCCGATGCCACGTTGATCCCGGCGCTCTTCATGGTGACCATTGACCGCAGGCCTGCAAAGGATGCCGCCGCTGCAACCTCGGCCGCCACTTTTTCATTGATGGACCATTCGACATAAATTCCGGTTTCATCGGCAATGGCGGCCAGGGTGTCCGTGATTTCCGAGGACGGGGTGCCGGGATACCCTGAACATACAGCGATACCAGCCTCCAGGGCTCCCCTGGCGATGGCCTCATTTCCCAGCATCAGAACCGTACTGCCGGGAGCCGCTTTCAAAGATTTTTTCATGGGTTTTCTTTCCTTATGGTTTTCCTTGTTGTTCCAGGTTGAGTTTGCATAATTGAAGCCGTTTAATTTTTTATGGCACTGGTGCACTGATCCACCAGGTAGAGAATGGACTGGAAGGGGATTCCGGTTTCCTCGGCAAGGCCTATCTCACAGGTCCTGCTGGTTGAAAATCCCTGCTTTACCTCCTGGGGGATCATTGCCTTAAGGTTTTTCAACCCGTGGCTGTTGAGTTCCGGGGTTGTAAATCCTTTATCTCCGGCAAATCCGCAGCAGTTTGTCCGGGTGGCCCGGACACTGCTGGAACACAGTCGTGCAAGGGCCATGAGCTTATCTTCCATGCCCATTTTTTTAAGGCTGCAGACCGGGTGAACCACTATGGGTTCTTCTGTTGGGTTAATCTGCAGATGGGGGATGAGAAAGGTTAAGATGAACTCTACAGGTTCAAAAAGGGCCAGAGATTCCGGCAGGGTCTTTTTCATGTGCAGCAGGCAGGGACTCATATCACAGAGAATGGGCAGCTTCCCCCCTCTGGATGAATCAAACAATGCGTTTCCCAGGGATATGCTCAGTTTGGCTGCTGCCTGTTTTAAGCCTTTGCTCTCAAAGGCCAGGCCGCAGCAAAGGGATTCAAGATTCCGGGGATAAACCAGTTCAAACCCAGCTTTCCGGAATAGCCTCTGGGTGACGGTAATGATCCCTGGATCTTTGGGTATTTTTGAATCTCCCCCCATGGTCCGGTTGATGCACGAAGGAAAATAGACGGCCTGACCATTGCAGGGAATACCAGCAGATCCTGACGATTCCGGACCTGAGGGTTTTTTCTTGAAAATGGTTTCTCTCTGGGGGCGGGGCATATGGGAGAAAATTTTAAAAGCGCTTTTACCACGGATCTTTCCTATGCATTTTGACAAATTGACAAGGGGTTCATCTCCTGATTTCTTCTGGACAAAATTGCAGGTTAAAAGAGAGACCCGGCCTGTTCGTGTGACCACATTCATGTGATGGCCTGCCACCTGTCCTGTGAATCGTTTCAAAGGTCCTGCAGTTTTGCTGCGAAGCGTTTTGACAAACTGCCCCACATTGATTCCGCTGGGACATGCCAGGGAACAAAGCCCGTCAGATGCACAGGTGTCCACCAGATGATATTGAGCGCTTTCATTCAGTGCTTTCAGGGTTTCAGGATCTTCTTTGCTTTTTTCAAGTTGTTGAATGATCCGCAATATCACGATGCGCTGCCGGGCAGACAGGGTCAGTCCGTGGGAGACGCAGAAGCGTTCACAGAATCCACATTCAATACATTTGTCCACCAGGGGGTCCACCAGGGGAAACCGCTTTAAATCACTGACATGGGCCTGGGGATTTTCATTGATAATCACTCCGGGATTCAACAGCGTATAAGGGTCAAGAAGTGTTTTTATCTCCTCCATGATCTTGTATATCTTTTCGCCCCACTCATACCGGACAAAGGGTGCCATATTCCGTCCCGTGCCGTGTTCGGCCTTTAGTGACCCATTGTATTTATCCACAACGATTTTAACCAGATCTTCCATAAAGCCTTGATAGCGTAAAATTTCTTTTTTTGTGTTAAAATCCTGGAGCAATACAAAATGAAGATTGCCGGCAAGGGCATGCCCAAATATCACTGCATCATCATACCCATGACGGTGGAACAGGTCGTGAAAATCTACCAGGGCAGGACCGAGATCTTTGACCGGCACGGCAATGTCTTCTGATATCATGATAGTACCGGGTTTGCTCCTGGCACAGATAATGGGATCAAAGCCCTGTCTGATTTCCCATAGCCTGCGGCACTCTTTTTCATCATCATAAAAGATGATCGGTAATACCGTATTGATTTGGGATAAAGCGGCTATGATCGCCCGGGTCTGTTCTTCCAGAATGTGCCGGGTTTTGGCCCGGGTTTCCACAAGAAGGGTGGCAGCATGTTTGCCCAGGGTTTTTAAGAATCCCGGAACACCGGGCAAATCCTCCACAGCAGCAATGGTTCTTCTGTCCATCAGTTCGGCTGCATCAACGGGACAGTCCTTAAGCATCTGCAGGGCATCACAGGCTGTCATCAGATCATCAAATGCGATCATTGCTGTGGCTTTCCGGGGCAGATTATCAACGGTTTTAAATTGAACCTGGCTGATGAATCCAAGACAGCCCTCAGATCCCACCATGAGATGTTCCAGCATATCAATGGGATCATCATGGTCAATAAGGGCATTGACACTAAACCCGGTGGTGTTTTTTATCTGGTATTTTTGTTTAATCTTTTCTGTGAGAAGAGTGTCTTGATTGATCCTGTCAGCCAGTTCTTTCAGACAGGATACGATCCTGGGGTGGGTTTTTACGAACTGGCCCCGGCTTTCCGGGTCCATGGTGTCCAGCAGAGTCCCGTCGGCCAGGATCATGCGCATTCCCTGGATGGTATTCTGGCTGTTTCTGGCCACACCGCAGGTCATGCCAGATGAGTTGTTGGCAACGATTCCGGCAATGGTGGCAGACTGTATGGAAGCTGGATCAGGGCCCAGTTTTTTTCCAAAGGGCGCCAATAGTGCATTGATCCTGCTGCCCGTATTGCCCACAGACGTTTTCACCAGGGTGCCGTTTTCAAGGATCTCAACTCCTTCCCATCCCTTACCCAGCATTATCAGCACTGAATCGCTTATGGCCTGCCCAGATACACTGGTACCGCTTCCCCTGAAAGTAAATGCAAGCCTGAACCGGCAGCATTCCCCCATCACCCATTGAAGTTCTGTTTCAGATTCTACAACAATGGCAATCTGGGGGGTTTTTCGGTACAGTCCGGCATCTGTGCCATAGGCAATGGTGCGAAGGGTATCGACTATCAGCCTGTCTTTGGGGATTGTTCCCAAAAGGGAGTTATACAATTCCTGGTATACGGGTTTCATAGATAATCATCTTTAACACTGTTTAAACACCCATCAGCTCCTGGGCCTTGCGTGAGGCACTGCCCGCGGTTTCAGCATAACCGTCCGCACCGATTTTCGCTGCAAATTCACGGGTAACGGGGGCGCCTCCCACCATGATTTTGATTTTTTCTCTTAACCCTGCTTCAACAACTGCATCTATGGTTTGTTTCATTTTTGGCATGGTGGTTGTCAGCAATGCGGAAAGTGCCAGGATGTCGGCACAATGTTCCTGAATGGCTGCGATAAAGGTTTCAGGAGCCACGTTGATCCCAAGATCGATCACTTCAAACCCTACGCCCCGCAGCATGATGGCCACCAGATTTTTCCCGATGTCGTGGAGATCCCCTGACACGGTCCCCAGTAAAATTTTGCCCGTGCCCTTTGCACAAGACCCTTCCAGCAGATGGGGCTTTAAGACACGTACCCCTTCTTCCATGGTCTGGGCGGCCAGCAGCATTTCAGGGATAAAGAATTTTCCTTCGGCAAAACCGTCTCCTACGTAGTTCATGGCTGCGATCATACCCTGTTCAAGGATGATTCCGGCATCCAGCTTATTTTCAAGTGCTGTATGGATTAAATCTTTGATCTGCAGTTTGTCAGCTTCAATGATGCATTGCTGGATTTGTTTGAGAATGCCGTGCTCCTCTGAAAGGGCCTGGCCCTTAACGGGTTTTGTCCCGGCATCGGTAAAAATGTCTTTGAAATTCTGACCATCAAGGGGAAGGCCCCCGTTTTCAGCAAAATATGTTCCCATTTTCTGCAGCCGCTCAAATGTACTTAAGGGAGAGACACCATCTGTTATTCCGGGAATAAACCGAGTGCCTGGCGCCATTGCCTTAAATGAATAGTCAAGATAATCGATCATCTGTGTTTCAGTGGTTTTGTCCGGGATCAGGTAGTCTGCGGGAATACCACCGATAATGGTCACATTCTTCCAGGCTTTCCGGTACTCGTGGAGTTTAATGCGGGTCATGGGATAGGGGCACAAAGATTCACAGCCATCCACTTTTGTCTGCAGGATAAGATCCAGAAGCCCGTCATTTTCTCCGTCCGTATGGGTTAATATATACTTGCCCCGGGATTTTAACCGGTCATGGACTTTAATATGCCAGGGAAGGATATCCGTTTCAAAATAAGGCGGGAAGGTGATGGTGCGGTCATAATTGCAGCCCCAGGCAAGAACCTCACCCGGATAATGTTCGTAAATATCCAGAACCTGATTAAAATAATGGCTCACACTGTCTGCAAGCTTGTCTATCTTTTTTCGGTTTTGTTTGTACAGGGTGAAAAATGTTGTGGGGTCGATCAGGTTTTTTTGAATCAGATGAACAGGAGATCCCGGATCGGTTGCCTGACTGACAATCAGTCCGCTTTCTCCAATAAGCCGTTCCTGTTCAAGAAAAGAGTCATACCGGGGAATCAACGTCAAACTTTCAAAAAGCAGGGCCATAAGATCCCAGTCGCCCTCGGTTTTAATGAGTTTTTCTTTGATCCAGGGATAGGTCACCCCCTCTTTTTTCATGTCATTGTTCAACACAAGGGTGGTGGTCAAGTCTCCTTTCGGTGTTTCAAAGATCAGGTCCATAACCCCTTCAGTCACCCGGCTTTTGACGTTGATATGCTTATCAAATGTCATGGCATACACTGTTTCCGGGGGAGCGTATATCCCCAGGCAGCAGAACGGCCAGTCATCGTAAGTTGTTTCAAGGTATCGGTAATCTCCGGTCAGTCGGTAGATCCCCCAGTTCTCTTTGCGGCAGATATCTTCAAGCGTGTCATTCTGATACTGAACAGGAAGGGTATTGCGTGCCTGGGCTGCGGCATACCACAGATCCAACCTGGGTGCAAAGGGCAATGCGTCAGGCATTTCACCTTTTATGGCGGCAAGCATTCTTTGTCGATTTGTCATTTTCATTGCAGGAATCCTTTCCGGGTTTAATTATATGGTGGTATTGAAATCCAAATTATTTCCTTTTTATCAAGTGTTCATTATTTATGACACATATTTATTATCTATGACAAAAATAAAGGATATTAAAAATCAAGTCAAGTTTTTTTTAGCAGTTTGTTTTTCAATTGGTTGGCAAGGGTGTTGCTGACCCTTGTCAGATCAGACAGGATATGTTTAATTTTTTCAGGAATCATTCTTTGCGCGGGGCCTGATACTGAGATGGCGTAGGATGGCAAGGGATTGTTCAGGATGGGTATTGAAATACACTTGAGCCCCAGGGTCCATTCCTCATCATCCATGGCATAACCCTGAAGCCTTATCCTTTCTAACTCCCGGATAAAGACCGCTTTATTGGTAATAGTGTTTTTTGTCCGGGGGGTAAAGGATGCCTCTGCCGTGTATTGGTCCTGCTCCTGTTCAGATCTAAAGGCCAGAATTGCTTTTCCCATGGCCAGGGTATGCACAGGGGATCGCTCTCCAATGTGGGAATCATATTTTATGACTTGTGTACCCAGCACCACATCAATGGTAATAATATCATTGCCCTCAAGTCTACCCAGATTAACCGTTTCTCCGTGGAGATTCGATAACTCCCTCATATAAGGTCTCACAATAGACCGAATTTCATCCACATCATCAATTTTATTTGCAATTTCAAATAGTTTTAAAGACAGCCGGTATCTGGATTGGGAATCTTTAATCACATAGCCCAGCTCTTCCAATGTTGCCAGAAACCTGTGACTGGCACTGCGGTTTTGCCCCAGTAATTTGGCCATCTGCGTTACTGAAAGGGATTTGTTTTCGGCAAGGGCTTCAATGACCTGAAGGCCCTTTTCAAGGGTTGAAATCTTATAATATGCTCGATTGGTTTTTTCAGTCATCAGATTCCTTTATACCAATTGTTCATTGTTTTTCATAGATCCAACAAAATATCTTGACACTGGATATTTTTTTTATTTCAAAAAATTAATATTTGTCACAAATAATGACCATAAGCAATGAAAAAATCTCAATAATGAAAAATTTACACGGACAACTGAAGCAGTCATAAAGGTCCCTATTTATGTTGCGACTTTTTAATGTCATTTCAGCTGGTTAGGCATATTTTTGAACATTGGTGTGACCTTGTTCTATACTTACGGAGGGGGTGGACTGATTATCGGTATTGTCATGCTGCTCTTGAGGGGCGGGAATTTATCCTCCCTGCAAAGCATTCCCAATTATGTTTTTTTAACAGGTCCTCTGGGATTGGTGATAATCGCAACCATCGGGTATAGTGTCCCTCGCCTGGGTCTTGTGACGGCATTCACAATTTTGGTTGCATCCCAGTTTATCATCGCCGCAGTTATTGATCATTTTGGTCTGATCGGTGCAGATATACGCCACATAAACCTTTCCCGTTTTTTTGGCATCACTATTATGCTCCTTGGTATCTGGTTAACAATTCGTTAGAATTGCCCTGCTCATAGATGCGTCTAATCCAGCTGCCATGGGGGATAGTCTCAAGATTGAAGAAAAACAGGTTTATCATCAACGGGTTTTCCCTTGAACCCCTTAAGCTTGAAAGGACTTTACCCTTTGCAAAAGAAATGTGATGACACATTTTCCAGGCTGGTTTTTTCAATTTTCATAACTTTTCATACAATAAAAATTTCTTGACTCAGGATTTTTATTTCTGTTATATTGTCACAAATAAAGATTACTCGTAATAAATAAAGAGATGAAAGCATTAGGGTTAAGGGCAGGGGAAAATGGAATTTCCGAAAATGTTGACCATAAAGCAGCGTTTTGAACGACCGGTAGTTGCAGATCTTGAATCCCACCTTACTGACGAGATAGATACCATTGCAAGATCCTTAGATGGCCGCATCCGGCCCGGTCAGAGTGTTGCCGTTGCCTGCCCCAGTCGGGGGATTTCCAATTATTCGCTCATCATTAAGACCCTGGTGTCCCGGTTGCGGGCCATGGGTCTTGATCCATTCCTTTTCCCGGCCATGGGCAGCCATGGCGGGGGGACCCCTGATGGCCAGAAAAAAACCCTGGAACACCTGGGGGTGACAGAAGAATTTACCGATGCTCCTATTCGGTCTTCCCTGGAAACGGTACAGATCGGCACCACACCTGAAGGCGTGCCCGTGATGATGGACCGTCTGGCCCGTGAATCCGACCATGTAGTAATCTTTAACCGAATCAAAAAACATACGGATTTCGAAGGGGATATCGAAAGTGGACTGATGAAGATCTGTGTCATCGGTATGGGCAAATTTGAGGGGGCTGAAATTTACCACCGGGCCATGATGACTTATGGGCCTTCCACCATAATCAAGGCCGGTGCCAGGGTGGTCCTTGAAAAAGCAAATGTCCTGTTTGCTGTGGGTACGGTTGAAAACGGGTACCATGAAACTGCGGCCTTAGAAGCAATGCTGCCCAAAGATCTGGAAACCAGGGAAAAAGAACTTTTGGCCTGGTCCAAGACAATTTCTTCGGGGTTGCCCTTTGCCCAGGCGGATATCCTGCTCATTGACAGGGCTGGCAAGGAAATTGCCGGTTCCGGAGTGGATTATAAAGTGGTGGGCCGCATCGGTGCGCCTTTGTTTACCCCGGAACCTGCAACGCCTAAGATCCGGCGGATCATGGTTTCCGACCTCACTAAAGCTTCCCAGGGAAATGCCTGTGGCCTGGGGATTTTTGATCTGATCACCCGCCGTCTCCATGACAAGGTGGACCGAAAGGCCACAGATTTGAATATCATCACCTCCTGCCTTCTTGAGATGGGGGGGCTGCCCTGTATCGCGGAAAATGACCGGGAGGGCATTGCCATTCTCATGCGCTGCATCGGCATGACAGAGCCCCATGAGATGGAAATCATGCGGATCCGGGATACCCTGAGTCTGGATACGGTCCAGGTTTCCCAGGCCTATATGCCTCAACTTGCAGGAAGAGACGATATCAGCCTTGTTGCGGGTCCCGAGGAGATGAAATTTGAAAACGATTATCTCACCCCGTTCATATCGTGAATGTTAAGGAGAGCCCCATGCTTAAAAGCCAGAGAACCCGACAGATCAACCCAGAAGCCGACCCCTTGATGCTGGGATCGGGCTGGTGTCCCCGGGATTTGGGTTCCGCCCAGATTCTGCTCGAAAGTGCCCATGGTGACAGCCATCCGGGCAGTCGCCATCTCAAAGAGTTGTCCGATGCTGCCCGAAATGGTGTCTACAGGAACGGAGGCAAACCCTCACAGTACACCACCACGGATATCTGCGACGGGGTTGCCTGTGGCCACGACGGGATGAATTATTCCCTGGTTTCACGGGATATCATGGCCGGCATGGTGGAGATCCATGCGGCATCTTTACCCTATGACGCCCTCATCACCTTTTCCTCCTGCGACAAATCCGTACCGGCCCACCTCATGGCCATTGCCCGGCTCAATCTGCCCTCTCTGCATTTTTCCGGGGGCTCCATGATGCCGGGACCCGAGTTTACCACGGCGGTCAAATGCTATGAAACAAAAGAGAGCGTGGCCAAAGGTCAGATGACCCCCACCACTGCCCAATTTTATACTGCCAACGCCTGCGGATCCAACGGGGCCTGCCAGTATATGGGGTCTGCCGCCACCATGCAGATCCTGGCCGAGGCAATGGGGCTCTCCCTGCCGGGCAATGCCCTGATGCCCGCCTGGGCCAATATCCTGAGACACAAGGCGGATCAGGCGGCAGATGCAGTGATGCACCTGCTGGACAGGGGGATCACTGCCAGGAAGATTCTCACCAGGGAAGCCTTTGAGAACGCCATGATGGTCCATGCAGCTGTGTCCGGTTCCACTAACGCCCTGATCCATTTGCCAGCCATTGCCCGCCAGGCAGGAATCACCATCAACCCAAAGGAATTTGATAACATCCACAGAAAGATCCCCGTGCTGTGCAGCCTTCAGCTTTCAGGCAAATGGCCGGGCCAGCTGCTCTGGTATGCCGGCGGCGTACCCGGCATCATGAGGGAATTGAAAGCGTATCTTCACATGGATGTACTCACAGTTACGGGAAAAACCCTGGCCCAGAACCTGGAAGACCTTGAAACCCGGGGTTTTTTTCAGCAGGCTCAATTATATCTTAAGAATTACAAACTCACTCCAGAAGAGATCATCCTGCCCCTATCCAGTCCATATAATCAGGATGGGGGCCTGGGCATCCTCTTTGGAAACCTGGCTCCGGACGGGGCCGTAATCAAACATGCGGCCATGGATCCCTCCATGCACTGCCACACAGGCCCTGCCCGGGTGTTTGATTCCGAAGAAGCAGCCATAGCTGCCATTGAACAAGATCGGATCAAGCCAGGGGATGTGGTTGTGATCAGGTACGAAGGCCCTAAAGGGTCCGGCATGCCGGAGATGTTCAAGACCACCGAGATCCTTCACACCAAAACAGCATTGAGAAATACCGTGGCCCTGGTCACGGACGGCCGGTTTTCCGGTGCCAGTCGCGGTCCTGCGGTGGGTCATGTGTCTCCGGAGGCAGCCACGGGTGGCCCCATTGCCCTGGTGGCGGAAAATGATCTCATCCTCATCCATGTGGCACAGAGAATACTTGAGGTGGTGGGCATCGACGGAAAAGCCAAATCCGAAAACGAGGTGGCAAAAATTCTGGCACTCAGAAAGAACGTACTCCCTGCCTATGAAAAGAAGCGGGAGGGCATTCTGGGATTGTTTACCAGGGCTGCCGGCAATACCTGGGAAGGGGCCGGAATGTTTTAACCATAGAGTAGAACGGGAAGAAATTATTGAAAAGTGCCTCGAAGAATTAAAACTTTTTTCTAAGTTCAATTTGAAGGGAATAATAAGAGGAGAAATACCCTGAGCATTTGAGGAGCCAAAATATTCTGGGCTTTTTCTCTGGCCCTGGTAGCCATTACTTTGTTGACCATGGGCGGGCTTAAGCCCATCCAGACCATCTGTGTGGTTACGGGATTTCCTCTTCTCATCGTTATCAGTCTTGCTACGGTAAGCTTTTTGAAATGGCTCAAAGAAGATTACGGTGAACTGAATGAGGATCTTGTCCCGGACAAAATATATGACAATGGTGTGCTCGAACGTCTTAATTAACTTCTAAAGACAGATCCGGAGGGGACAAATTCCGGATCTGTCTTGGTCAAGGGAAATACCCATGAAATCCATGAAATTATCCATGCTGGAACCCGTAGAGTTGGATGCCATTCATCAGGCATCCCTTGATATTTTAAAGTCAACAGGAATCAAATTCTGTCTACCCGAGGTATTGGATTTATTTAAACACCACGGATTCACCATAAAAGAAAATAAGGTTTTTTTTACCCCCCGGCAGGTGGAGAACGCCATCAAACAGGTACCTGAATCATTCAGGTTTTCTGGTCGAAATTCTGACCGGTCTGTTCTGGTTGGCGATATGAAAGTGAAACTCCAGCCAACCATGGGGTGTATATATGTTCTGGATCCCAACGGACATCGTCGAAAAGGGACAAATGCGGATTATATAAAATATCAGCAATTGGTCCAGTATTTCGACACAATAGCCATTGGCGGGGCCATTCCCATTGTGCCGGGTGATATTCCCGTTCAAAATCGAAATATGGCTATGATGCAGGCGGTCCTGAAATATACCGACAAACCAATTATCGGCTGGACAGCCGATAAAAGAGAGAGTCATTTGATGCTTGACTTGGTGGATATGGCCTTGGAGGATCAGGGTGGCCTGGATTGTAATCATGCCGTTGCAACTGGCATCAATCCATTGAGCCCCCTTTGTTTCGGGGAGGAAACATTGGAAAACATAATGGCCTATGCCCAAAGAAAGCAGCCAGTTATTGTTACCGATGCGGCCATGGCTGGCATCACAGCACCCCAGTCGCTCATAGGTGCATCGTTGCAGCAGACAGTGGAATGTCTTGCCTGTACAGTCCTATGCCAGTTGATTCAGCCTGGTTTGCCCATGATTTGGGCCCCAGCATCCACAGTTGGGTATATGAAAAGGGCCAGTTTCTGCACTGGTGCTCCTGAAAATATGCTGATCAATATGATCACCAACCAGATGGCACGGGAGTACTACAATATACCAACCCGAACCCTCACCGGGCACACTGAAGCCAAAATAATTGATTACCAGGCCGGGGTTGAAACCCTTCAGTCTCAATTGATCAGTGTTCTGGGTGGGGCTGAGATTCTTTCCATGCCATTGGGTTCCCTTGATTCCTACATGACCATCAGCTTTGAAAAAATGCTTCTGGATGAAGAGACCATCCGCAGAGTGCTTTGCATCCAGAAAGGTGTTGATTTCAGTCAACTGGATGAGGCTGTGAAAGCCATCAAGGAGATTGGGTCAGAAGGGTCATACCTGACGCATCCCACGACCCTGGCACGATTTCGCCAGAGTTGGATCCCCGATTATTCAGAGTGGGACTCATATGAAGGCTGGGAAAAAAAAGGATCACCGAATCTCATTGCCAAATCAGGCGAAAAATTATCCAGAATTATGGAACAGATCAATACCCCTGAAATGGATCCCGAAATTGACAAAAGAATTTCAGAATTTGTTCAAAATCATATCAGATAAATCAAAGGAATAAAAAATGACTTCAAAAGAGCGTGTTCTTGCTGTCTTGAATGGGCAACAACCCGATAAGGTCCCCTTTATTGACTGGTGGCATAATGGGATCCGAGAAAAAATCACTAAAGCCCTGGGCGGTGATCCTCATATGGATGAGGCTCAGTTCGCCGGATTGGTAGGAATGGATGCCATTTGTATTGAAAAATATTGTGCCCCTTTTTTCTGCGAAGTGATTAAAGACGATCAAGGTGGTGACCATTTTCAGGGAGAAGGGCTGATAAAAAAAGAGACGGATTTCAAAAAGATGCGTATGCCGGATCCTAAGGATGAATCTTATTACGATGATGCCAAACGTTATATTGATAAATATGGCGCAAGCGGCCTTGCACTTTATCCTGTATTTAGAACCGGAATGCTCAATGTGATCTACAGTATCGGGCTGGTGGATTTTTCATATGCATTGTTCCAACGACGCAGTTTTGTGGAAAAGGTATTCGAGATATTTACGGATTGGACCTGTGAGGTTTTGACCCGTCTGCAACCTCTGGGATTTGATTTTTTAATGAGTTTTGATGATATCGCCTATAACACCGGCCCCTTTTTTTCCCCTCGGATTTTTGATGAGCTTTTTGCCCCGGGATTGAAACAGATCACCGATGTGATCAACCTGCCGTGGGCCTATCACAGTGATGGGAACTTGATTAAAATGATGGATCGTCTGGTGGCTCTGGGTATGAATGCCATAAACCCGTTTCAACCCGATGTCATGAATATCAAAGATATGAAAGATCAATACGGGGACCATATTGCAGTGTGGGGGAACATTGATCTTGGCTACACTTTGACCAGGGGCACAGTGGAGGAAACCATTGCAGAGGTGACGCAACGCCTTAAAGAATGCGGTCCGGGGGGCGGCTTTATTATCGGTAGTTCCAACACCATTACGGACTATTGCAAATTGGAAAATGTTCTGGCCATGGTGGAAACAATAAACAAATACAGAAAATATCCTATTACTATAAATTAGGAACCCCAACGGCACTATATTCAGAAATCAAAGTATTGTCTTTGACAGGGGGATATCAAAATATTTTAAATTTTCCCAGGCATTTTCCAGTTTTAATTCACCCTTCTCCAATCTTGTGACAATGTCCACGGCTGTCTGCATAAACGGCAGGTCAATGCCCAAATGTCGGCTCAGTTCCACAAATTTTCCGTTGATCTGATGAATTTCACATTTTCTGCCTTTTTCAATATCCTGAAGCATGCTGGCCACCCCGGCCCGGAAAGGAGAATATATGGGGGTCCAATACTCATAGATAACCGCATCCATCTCTTTTCTTGTTGAGAATCCGACATTTTTCATGAGGGGTTGAAGCCCGAATATCTTTTCCGGATGGATACCCATTCGTTCAATAATAAGGCCGGCTTCACGTCCCAGGTGAGCGATACAGGTCATGGCCGTATAGGAATCCAGTATTTTGCCGTTGTTACAGGCCAGAACAGCAGACATGGCGCTGAAGGTCGAATTGTCCGTCAGTTTTGAAAACCGGACACCCCGGATATTGGTTGAAATTACCGATCGTCCGAATCCGGAAAATATTTTCTGAATCGCTTTTGTTTTTGCTGTGATCTGACCGTCCAGTTGCCCAAAGGTAATCATCAGGGAGTCCAGGGCTGATGTCAATTCTGACACCCCCGGCGCAAGCCAGGTTGCACCAAATTCAACACCGCCTCCCATCACCCGGTCAGGCCCGACAATCTGCTGTGAAATATCCTCGGGAATCCCATTTTGCAGGGTGAGTACAATTGTTTGATCATGCATATATTGCAGAGCTGAGGTAAGTGACGCTTTTAAGGTGGTTTGCTTTGTCGTTGAAATGATCAGGTCGTATTTGCCTGTCATTTGATCGGGCATGACCGCTTTGACCGGAATTGTGGCATCCATGAATCCAACAATTCTGGCCCCATCCCGATTCAGCGCATCCACCTGCTCCTCGTAGGAATCAACCAGTTCAATATCCGCTCCTGCCCGGCTGATGAGAGCCCCTAATATGGTTCCAATGGATCCGGCCCCGATTAAAGCGATTCTCATTTTATTTAAGCCCCAGTATTGTTCTGGCCTGGGCCGGGGTTGCCAATCTGGCTCCCAGTCTCTCAATAATCTCTTTTGCCCGCATAACCAGTTGTTCGTTTGACGCCAGAACCCCTTTGTCCAGGTACAGGTTGTCTTCCAGGCCAACCCGGGCGTTACCTCCCATGATCACTGACTGGGCAACCATGGGCATCTCCTGCATTCCAATGCCGAAAGCGCCCCAGAAGACACCCGGGGGTAAGGCATCAAACATGGTCACCACATTTCGGGTGGTGCCTTCTGCGCCATAGGGAATTCCCATGCACAATTGAAAAAGGGCTTTTTTGTCCAGCAGATTTTCTTTTATCAATTGTTTGGCCTGCCAGATATGCCCCAGCTCAAAGGCTTCAATTTCAGGTCTGACACCGGCCTTCTGAATCAGACCGGCACTCTCCCTGAGCATGTCCATGGTGGCGATATAGGCCGTACTGCTATAGTTGAATGACCCGCAGTCAAGGGTGCAGATTTCCGGTTTGATAACCTGGATGTGGTGGACCCGCTGGGCCGGAGTGATCATATCTGATCCGGGGCCGGCTATGGCAGGATTTTCTTTGCCGGGAATCAAATCTCCTCCCATGCCCGTGGTGATGTTCAAAACGACATCTGTGTCACTGGCCCTTATCAGTTTTGCCGTTTCTTTATAAAGCTCAAGATCTCTTGCCGGAAGGCCGGTCTTCGGGTCCCGAACGTGAATGTGGACAATTGCGGCACCCGCCTTTGCCGCCTCAATGGATGCGTTTGCAATCTGCTCCGGTGTCACGGGTATTCCCGGATGTTTGTCTTTGATATCGCTTCCGCCGGTCACCGCGCAGGTTAAAATAACAGTTGTATTCATAATCATTTCCTCTATGGTTAATACGCATCATTTCCAATGGTTTTACAACATTCCGGAAAGACAAATCACCCCTTTATATGGTGATGTCCGGATCTTATAACCAACGCTCTTACTTCACAATGGAGAGTCATCCCCATTGTGAAGTGGTGGGATTCCCCATTGATAGGAAAACAAGATACCGGGTTATTGATTTTCTTGTCAAGTTGAACCATGATCGCTGAGTTTTAATTTTGATTCACTATTGCTTTTCAAAAAAACAGTTATCCCGATAACCATTTGATATTATATGAAATTTTAATAAATCAATTTTGTAAAATTCGAAAGATGTGAAATATATTCTGATATTTCAGATAGTTATCTGTTTGTCGCAAAATCATTATTGACTCAAATGGGTTTGACCGATATCGGCCGGATTCAATAAACGATATCAAATCAGTATATTATAATTTTTTTGAGTACTTGGCACACAGTTTGCATTTTCTAATCTGGATAAAGTAAGTTTCCATTGTGGTTCAACCTGTAATTAAACTCTTTATTATCAGGAGGCAAACATATCGGAAGCAGCAGATGTACTGGAGCCACAGTGATTCCCAGGCGTTTTGACAACGCTTTCAAATTGTGGGGACCGACCCCCATGATGGGTTGGCAGAGAAAGGACGATAGCCCATCGGCTATAACCAAAAAAGATGCTGAAATTTTAAAAAAAATACAATACGGATTTGACAAACCTATTGGTGTTAGATATGTTTCAAAGAAAAATTGAAATAATAAAAAAAATTGGGTTCATCTATGAGAAATGTGTTGACATTGATTTTCAAACGAAGTGGGGCAAGCCTGATAACGATATTTATTATCTCGCTGATTATTTTCATCGGAGTGGAGCTGCTGCCCGGGGATGTGGCTGAAACCGTCCTGGGCCAGGGTGCAACACCTGAGACGGTGGAGCAGTTTCGAAAAGCACTCAAGCTTGATTTGCCGCCGCATATACGATATTTCACCTGGTTGAATGATTTTGTACATGGTGAATTCGGCAATTCCCTTGCCAATGGCAGGCCTGTTTCCGAGTTGATCGGCTGGCGTTTTGGCAACACCTTGTTTTTAGCCCTGTCCACTGCCCTGGTGGCCATCCCCCTGGCCATAATTTTAGGGATGCTGGCAGCCTTTTACCGGAATACCTTTTTTGACAAGCTGATTTCAACCACCACGCTTTCGTTTATTTCTTTCCCGGAATTTTTTATTGCCTATATCCTGATCAGTCTTTTGTCCGTCAAGTTCAATATTTTCCCCAGCCTGGCAATCACTCAGCCAAACATGGGGCTTGGCAGCAAAATATATTCCATTATACTGCCTTCCCTGACACTCACCTGTGTTGTAACGGCACACATGATGAGACAGACAAGGGCCGCCATCATCAATGTCTTGGCCAGTGCGTATATTGAAATGGCAGAGATCAAAGGGATTAGACGGGCAAGAATCATCATGCTTCATGCATTTCCCAATTCTCTGTCCCCTGTGATCAATGTTGTGGCCGTCAACCTGGCATATCTGATTGTGGGGGTTGTCATTGTTGAAGTGGTGTTTGTATATCCGGGCCTGGGGCAGCTATTGGTTGATTCTGTCGCCAAAAGGGATCTTCCCGTGGTCCAGGCGTCAGGACTGGTCTTTTCCATTGTTTATATCTCTTTGAATCTTTTTGCAGATATCCTGGCCATGATTTCAAACCCGAAACTGAGACAATCCCATATTTAAAAAGGAGCTCCTTAGTGTTTAAGTTATTGCGACAATCCCCTCTCTCAGCCCGGATCGGTATGGGTATCGTCATTGTGAATGCCCTGGTTGCTGTTTTTGCACCCTTGATCGCACCCTATGGAGAAACCAGTGTGGTCGGAGATGTCTGGGAAAGTTTTTCCACCCAGTTTTATCTGGGAACGGACCACCTTGGAAGAGATCTTTTCACCCGCATGGTTTACGGGGGAAGAAATACCATTGTACTTGCATTTATCACCACGGCTATTTCATTTCTGCTGGGATCATTTCTCGGTTTTATTTCTGCGGTTAAAAAAGGCTGGACTGATCAGCTGTTAAGCCGCGCTGTTGATATCATCATGGCATTTCCAACCCTTATTTTTGCCTTGATGATTTTATCTGTTCTAGGATCTTCCATCCCCACCTTGATTTTTACCATCGCCATTTTAGACTCCACCCGGGTTTATCGTTTATCCAGGGCCGTTGCCATGGACATTGAGGTAATGGAATTTGTAGAGGCAGCAAGACTTAGAGGCGAGGGACTCTGGTGGCTCATACGGCATGAAATCCTGCCCAATGCCCTGCCCCCGTTGATTGCCGAATTCGGCCTGAGGTTTTGTTTTGTGTTCCTTTTTATCGCGTCATTAAGTTTTCTTGGACTGGGCCTGCAGCCTCCGCTTGCAGACTGGGGCGGAATGGTCAGGGAAAATTCCGGTGCCATTACATTTGGTATATTTATCCCTTTAATTCCGGCCGGCGCCATTGCCGTCTTAACCGTGGGTGTCAATATGATTGTGGATTGGTTTTTGCATTTATCAAGCGGCCTGCACGAATAGAAAGGAAAATAATATTGAACAATCTGCTGGAAATAAAAAATCTGTATATTGAAGCCCATTATGATGAGAAATGGCAACCCATTGTCCATAACATCAGCCTTGACCTGAAAAGGGGAGAGGTTCTTGGACTGATTGGTGAATCCGGTGCCGGCAAATCAACCATCGGACTGGCTGCCATGGGATATGCGCGCCAGGGGTGCAGGCTTGCATCCGGTTCCATCAACCTTGATGGAAAACAATTGTTTGGTGCCTCAAAACAAGATTTACGGAGGATCAGGGGATCAAAGATCTCTTACGTGGCCCAGAGTGCGGCAGCATCCTTTAATCCGGCCCATCGTGTGATAAAACAATATGCAGAAGCACCTGTCCACCATGGGGTAATGAGCCAGAATGAGGCGGAAAAAGAGGCCGTTGAAATTTATCGTCGCCTTTTTTTGCCAGATCCTGAAAAAATCGGGTTCCGTTATCCCCATGAACTTTCAGGGGGCCAGCTTCAGCGAGCCATGGTGGCCATGGCCATGTCCTGCCATCCGGATATTATTGTATTTGATGAACCCACAACAGCACTGGATGTAACAACCCAGATTGAGGTGCTGGCAGCGGTCAAGGAAATAACCGAAAAGATGAACAAGGCTGCCCTCTATATTACCCATGACCTGGCTGTTGTGGCCCAGGTTGCCCATCGGATTATGGTATTGAGAAACGGCCGGCTTGTTGAAGTGAATGAAACAAGGGAATTGATTAAAAATCCCAAAGAGAAATATACCAGGGAATTGTTAAATGTCAGATCGTTAAGAGAAGACAAAACAATCATGGATAAAATGGATGTGATCCTGGAAATCAAGGATGTGGCCGCAACTTACACGGGATATGTGAATGTCCTTGAGGATATTGATTTAACCGTCAGAAAAGGCAGAACCGTAGCTCTGGTAGGGGAGTCAGGCAGTGGGAAAAGCACCCTGGCAAAGGTTATTACAGGCCTTTTACCCGCTGTTAAGGGATCTATCAGGTTTTTGGGCAAAGAACTTTCCCCGCAATTAAAAGACAGGCAGAAACAGGACTTGCGGAAAATGCAGATGATATACCAGATGCCTGATACGGCATTAAATCCAAAACAGACGGTTAGAAAAGTCATTGGCAGGCCCCTTGAATTTTATTTTGGGATACGGGGTCAAAAAGCAGAAGATCGAATCAGGGAGCTTTTAGTCGATATTGAACTGGATCCGGATCACTATATTGGTCGATTGACCACAGAGCTTTCCGGCGGGGAAAAACAGAGGATCTGCATTGCCAGAGCCCTGGCTGCAGAACCTGAGCTGATTATCTGTGATGAAGTGACATCTGCTCTGGATCAACTGGTGGCAGAAGGCATCCTGGATCTGTTGCAGGAGTTGCAGAATAAAACCAATATGTCGTACTTATTTATTACCCATGATCTTGCTACCGTAAAAGCCATTGCTGATAATATTGTGATTATGCTTCAGGGTAAAATCGTTGAACAAGGAGAAAAAAAGGATATTCTGGCCCCGCCTCACCATGAGTATACTGACAAGCTTTTGGCCTCAGTACCTGAAATGGACCCGGACTGGTTGGACAACCTTTTAGAAAAGCGTGCTTCAATATTTATTTAATCCAACAATGCAACAAGGAGGAGAAAAACATGTCAGAACTATCAAGGTTAACTAAACTGTTTAATGAAAACAAAATTAGCAGGAGGCAGTTTATCACACAGGTTTCAGCTCTTGGTCTTGCAGCAGCGATTTCCCCTGCGCTTCTGGCGGGAACGGCCCAGGCTTCTGTCCCCAAAAAAGGCGGGCGTATGGTCATCGGGGTTACGGGCGGGTCAACAACAGATTCCATGGATCCTGCAAAACTGACTTCCAATATGAACCAGAACCTTAATTGGCAGATCAGAAACAATCTTGTGGAAATTGATCACAACTTTAATGCCATTCCTGAACTGGCGACTTCCTGGGGTTCGACTCCGGACGCAAAAGTGTGGACGTTTAAATTGCGCGAGGGTGTAGAATTTCACAATGGAAAACCACTGACAGCAGAAGATGTCATTTTTACCGTCCAGCACCACATTAGTGAAAAATCACAATCTGCAGCAAAAGGGATTTTAAAAACTATTCAAAGCGTCAAAGCCAATGGAAAATACGAGGTTATTTTTGAGCTTTCCGGAGGCAGTGCTGATTTCCCGTTTATCATGGGGGATTATCATCTGGGTATTTTCCCTGCCGGAACTGAAGGCCCGGAATTTGAAAAAGGGATCGGTACGGGGGGATATATTCTGGAAAAATGGGAACCCGGTGTTGAAGCGTTTGCAAAACGCAATCCCAATTACTGGAAAGAGGGAAGAGCCCATTTTGATGAAGTTGAAACCCTGTCTATCGTTGACACCAATGCCAGAACAAATGCGCTGAAAACCGGTCAGATCAATTACATGGATCGTGTTGAATTAAAAACAGTCAATTTGATGAAAAAGATGCCCGGGGTAAATGTCACTGCAACAACGGGAACTGCCCACTACACCATCCCCATGATGGTCGATCAAACTCCATATGGAGACAATAATGTTCGCATGGCATTAAAGCTTGCCATTGACCGTGAGGAATTATTGAAACAAATTTTGCGGGGGTATGGCCAGGTCGGTAATGATCATCCGATCGCACCGGTAAATAAATATTATGCAAAAGATCTTGCGCAACGGAAATATGATCCGGAAAAAGCCAAATTCTATATGAAAAAAGCAGGTATGCTTGATCATGTATTTAACCTGAGTGCTGCAGATGCTGCATTTGCAGGAGCTGTGGATGCTGCCATCCTCATCAAGGAACAGGCCAAAAAAGCCGGTATCAACATCAATGTTGTCCGGGTACCTGATGATGGGTATTGGAGCAATGTATGGATTAAAAAAGAGTGGTGCATGTGTTATTGGGGTGGCCGCCCCATTGAGGACATGATGTTTTCAACGGCCTATGCAGCCGGCGCGCCCTGGAATGATACCCACTGGGACAATAAAAAGTTCAATGAGCTGCTGATATCAGCAAGGGCAGAGTTAGATGAAGATAAACGCCGGAAGATTTACTATGATATGCAGGAAATATGCAAAGATGACGGCGGAACGGTTGTGCCCATGTTCAACCAGATGGTTGAAGCCAGTTCAGATAAGCTGGCACATGGACCCATTTCAGGATTCATGGCCATGGATGGCATGAGAACTGCCGAGCGGTGGTGGATGAAATAATCATCCCTTATCAATAATTAAACAACAAACAGGCCGGAAGTGAATACTTCCGGCCTGTTTGTTGTTGTTAATTTAATTTTTTTAAAACAATGTCAGGTCTGCCTGTCAAACTGGCATAAATGGTTCTGCCCATAAAGATCGGATCACCGCCGGCAGTAATGGGTATCTTGTCATGGGTTTCCAGAACCACTTCCTGGCAGCTGGTCCCGGAAACCCTTGCCCTTTCCCTGACAATCCGGGTCAGTTTTTCTTTGGCAAAACGATCTGCTTTTTTAAAGCTTTTAAAGGGACGGGTTCCGGCAATCCCTTCCACTATAAACTCGCCTTTGTCACCGGGTACGATTCGCAATTGTTTTTTGATGACCACATTAGAGGTAATGGCACCAATGGCATTGGCCACATCTGCATCTTCAGGCAGTATGGCTTCAGCACCAAGGGGGATTACCGCCTTGGGAAGAAAATATTGAATGGGAGCACCGATCCCTATGACCGGTCGGTTAAAGTTAACGGAAACCTGATAATGAGGGTTTTTCCGGGTCAACAGATTGTCGATAAGGACTTTACATACGGGGCATGTGTCTATTGCTCCGGAATCTGTCTCGTCATCCAGCTGGCGTTTTAAAATTTCAAGGGTTAATAAATTAACCCCCATATCCAGCAGATGCCGGGTCAATTCCGGCATCTGTTTTTTGGTCAGAAAGCAGAACATCTGGCAGTATTCTTCAGCCATATGTGTGTCCCATTTAACAAACTGGCCTGTGATGTGTAACAGATCTGTCAATGTCAGTCCACATCGCTGCAGGATGAAATTTTCTTCGAGTCGCTGCAAAGGAAGGCTGATGTCGGCGAGGACACCTGTTTTTTGAACCAGTTCATCAATGGAATGGGGCCTTGTTTTCAGCAGGTCAACCACCTTTTTTTCCAGAGAAGTCAATTCAAGCTTTTTTTCAGAACCTGTGACAACAAGGATCTGCATTTTCCGGGTAGTGGTGGTATGGTGATTCAGATTCAGATTTAAAAATTGCAGCGCCTCAAAAGTCCCGGGATACAGTTGACCCAGCCAGGCAATGGGCGCCACACGTTTGGGACCAATGGAAAATTGCCCTTTTGTAAATTCGATCAGGCTGTCCCCGCCAAGGCCCGCAGTTCTGATTTCAAGGGCCTTAACATGGGTCCTGTGCCCTCCTACGTTTGATCCTTTTTCATTAAGGGTTACCATGTTATCGGTCAGGGCAGCCGTATCCGTTGTGGTTCCGCCCATGTCCACGACCAGTGCATCCTTGATATGGGTCAGATGTCTTGCACCGGCAACACTGGCAGCAGGGCCGGAAAGAATGGTTTCAACGGGCCGTTGTTTGGCCATGGTTGAACTCATCAATGTGCCGTCCCCTTTTACCACGACGATGGGGGCATGAATACCAAGATCTGCCGCGACTTTTTCAAGATCCAGAAGCAGGCTGGCAAGGCGCGGGATAATCCGTGCATTGAGCATGGCTGTTACAGCCCGTGTCTGAAAATTTAAGGTATCAGATAATTCATGCCCGCAGGTGACAAAGAGGCCGGTATGCTCATGAATAATGTTTTTAACCTTTATTTCATGCTCAGGATTAATCGATCCTGCAAAACCGGACACTGCAAAGGCGGTTACACCATGGTTTTTAATCATTTCTAACGCTTTTTGCCGGACTTCATCCGGATCAATGGCAACGACCACTTTCCCCGTGATTTCCAGTTGCCCTTTTATAACCGCTTTGGGGTGAAAGGAACCATTTTTATCCATGTCAAGGCCATAGGGCGGCATGAGAATCACGCCGACCGTTTGACCTTCATTTTCCACAATGGCGTTGGTTGCAAGGGTTGTGGACAAAGAGATCAATTCCACACGGAGCAGTTTTTCCTGATCCAGTTTTTTTAAGGCGCTGTGGATTCCTTTTGTGAAATCCCATTTTGTGGTTAAGGATTTGCTTTTGCAAAGGGTTTTATTTTCTTTGAGATCATAAATCACTGCATCTGTGTAGGTGCCCCCGGCATCGATACCCAATCCGATTTCTATATATGAGTCAATATCAATTTTTTGTGTTTTGACGTTTACCTTGGAAGTCGTATCATCCAGGGCTGTTTTAATGTCAAAGAGGGGACTGGCAGACAGGGTTGACTGGATGGCATCAAACCCGATCACATGTTCCGGAGGAACAAACAGGATGTCAGATGTAGAATTACGGGCTGTGATCATTTTTTCGATCAAGCCTTGGTTTCCATCTATTTTTTCATATTTCCACTGATATTCCCGGGCCATGTCCAGGGCCAATTGCTCATACTCAGGTGATTTTTTGGCGCCCGTTTCAATAAAAACAACCCGTTGATAGTTTTTCTGCCAGGAATTGAGAAAATCAAAGGTTTGCTGGGCAGCCTCTTTGCCGTGTTTTTCAACCAGGTCATTGAATTGCAGGCGTTTATCACCAAAATAAGCCCATTGCTTTCTCTGGGAAATGGGTTCGGTTTTTTCTTCGCACCATCCAGCTGAAAGATAATATGTCCCGGGATATTTTTGAAATTCATTTTTGTACGACTGATCTCCTCCCAGAAACAAGGCTACGCAATCATGCACTTTTGGAATGGTCAAGGGAATATTCCGGGATTGGATGCCAATGGTTCCTTTACCGCAGATACCATACCCGATAACAATGCGGTCGCACAAACCTGTGGCTGAAATTTCATCAATGGCGGCCTGAAGTTTTTCCCTGAGCAGTTTTGGATTGTTGTGAAGCCCTGCCTCCAGAAATTTATAGTCGATATCAAGCCCCAGCCGTTTGGCGCTGTGCTTCAGATCAATGGCCAGAACAGCACAGGCGATAATATATGTCTTTTTCTTCAATGTGTGACTCCGATCAATTGTTTATTTTACGGTTTGCATCAATCGTATAGAAACCGCTATTTTTTTCTTCTTTATACTTCATGTGAGGTCACCAGCGCAAGCTTACTTGGTATAAGTTTTGGTTAAGATTTTTGTTTTGGAAAATCACAATCGGTTTTCCAGCGTTGTTCCCAGGGTTTTTGCTTACTTTAAAAAAGTATCGCCCTTTTCAACATCCCCTTCTTTAAATCGGCTGTAGCGCAGTGGATTGTTTTTATTGTCCATTTTTCCCATGACAATATCGGCTACTCTTTTCCCGGCAGCCGGTGACATCATGACCCCGCACCAATACCCGCAATTCAGATGGAAGCCCTTGATCTCTTCACAAGGCCCGATGATGGGTTTGTCATCCAGGGTGTAAACATACATTCCGGCAGATACATTGATATCGTCTGCTTTCAGGTCATTGGCAACGGTTTCAACGAACGGGTTCAAACGGGATACCCGGTGGATGGATTCGGCTGCAAAATCCCAATCCGTGGGCAGTTCATCTGCAGGCGGGCTCACGGGTTCATCCGGGTCTACCCATGCGCAGAGCAGTCCGCCGGCTTCAGGCCGCCAATAGCTGTGGTTCTTCAAATCCACGGTAAAAGGGGCATCCATGGGTAAAAGAGGACAGCTGGTTCTGACATAGGCCTTTTGCCGCCGGACCGTTTTTAACGGCAGGTCAAGACCGGCCATTGTGCCGATGATTCCGGCATAGGGGCCTGCGCAGTTAACAATAAGGCGTGTGCTGATCAAACCCTTGTCTGTTTCCACGGCACAGATCCCCTGGCTGTCTTTCAGGATGCCCGTGACCAGGGTTTTCATCAAAAAAACTGCATTTTTTGCCCCTTTTGCAAACCCATAGGTGGTTTCATGGGCAGACAGCCATCCGTCCCGGTTGTTGAACGTGGCTGCAATGGCATCTGGCGAAAGAAAGGCAAACCGGTCGTGAAGATCCTTGCCCAAGATCAGTTCAGATCCGGGTATGCCAAGTTTCTGATAGGTCTGAATGGCGCGTTCAAGATCCGGTATCTGGGCCGGGTCATCCGTTACAAACAGATATCCCTTTTGCCGAAGATGAATGTCAATATGTGTCAGTTCCACCACATCCCTGAAGTTTTCAAACATTTCCACACTGGCAAGGGCAATGTCAGCCATGGATTTTTCCGTGAACTGGGTGCGGAAACACTCTGCACTGGCAGCCGTGGTAAGCGTTGACAAGCCGTCTCGTTTTTCGACCAGAATGACCTTCATGCCGGTTTTGGACAACCAGAAAGCCGTGGCTGTCCCCACGATGCCGCCGCCAATGACAACGGCATCGGCTGTTTTTGTATTAAAGGGTTGTGGAATCATTATACTGCTCATTTTTTTGTTTCCTTTATCATAATTTCATCAGTTCTTTTAACCCGACACGAACCAGTGTTTTTTCTGTCGGAATACCATTTTTATCCCATCCCCGCGCGCTGTAATAGGCATCTAACAGTTCGTCCAGTTCCTCGCGGCAGATGCAGTATCCCTTATTGGGCCCGCTGGGGGTTGGCTCTTCATAAAACCGGGGAGGCGGATAATCCAGGCGGCGGCCAAAATCCTTGATTTCTCTGGCCGAGATCATCCTGGTTAAATTCCACACTTTTTCAGAAATGTTGAGCAATTCTTTCCAGGTGATGGTTTTTCCGGTGATCACTGAATACAGATCAGCATAGTTTTCAACTTCAAACCCCAGTTCCATCATCTGAAGCCGGCAGCATCCCAGAAGGTCAAAAGCCGGTCGGGTATGCTGGGAATTGATGACGAATCCGGCGCAATCTTTTCCTGAAACAACTGCCCTGGGTCTTTTATCACCACCTGCCCCGGCAGTGATCAGGTCATGCACATTGGTGGCAGAACCCACCACATCATGTCCCAGCACCCAGGCGCGGTTATGGTGTGCCCCGATATCTGCCGTCATATAGGCCAGCATCATGGACGGCGCATTTCGGCATTCATATCCTGTCCATTCAAGACCCTTGACATGAATGGCAAATTTTTCAGAGCCGTTGCCGATTTTTTCCGAAGCAATTTTTACCCCCTGGGCGAGCAGATCACCCAGATCATTTTGTCTTAAGCCCATCAAATTCAGCAGATAAACAATTGATTCAAGATCGCCGAATTCAATTTTTTTCCCGATCTCATCGGCTGAAAGTATTCCCTTTTCAAAGCATTCAATGGCAAAGGCAGCAACAGAAGCCCCTGATATGGTATCAATGCCCAGCTCATCACACAGAAAATTGGCATACGCCACCTCCTCAATGGTTTTGAGCATACAGCTGCCGCCAAAAAGGGCGATGGTTTCAAACTCAGGGCCTTCCATATAGGCAGACCCGACAGCCGTTTTGGTGTGGCCGTATTTACCACATGGCGTGGGGCAGCAATAACACCCTTTGTCCGTAATTTTCAGCTGTTTCAGGACCATTTTGCCATTGATCATACGGCTGTGATCAATATGGGAGGTTTGAAAATTTTTTGCAGGAAACGAGCCGATTTGATTGACCCAGTCAGTGATACCAGCGGTGCCTTCAGGTGTCCACCCCTTGAATCCAGGCTTTTGAGCGATGGTTTTAAAAGCCTGTTTGCCCTTGGCATAGGCGTTTTGAATATCATGAACCGGGATGCTGCCCGTGCCCTTGACGGCAATGGCCTTGATGTTCTTAGAGCCCAGGACGGCACCGATACCGGTTCGTCCGGCCTGACGACCGAAATCGTGGGAAATACAGGCAAATTTCACCCGTTTTTCTCCGGCAGGGCCGATGGTCAGAATCTGAAAATCTTCTCCAAGGTCTTTTTTCATCATCTGTTCGCAGGTAAGGGACCCTTTTCCCCAGTAGGCTTGGGCTGACCTGATGTCGATCTTGTCATCCTGAATACACAGATAGCTTGGGGTTGCAGCTTTTCCTGTGATGATGGCCATATCAAATCCAGCATATTTTAAGGCCGGTCCAAAATGCCCCCCCATGTTTGAATCTGCATATCCGCCTGTTGCCGGGGATTTTGATCCAAAGTGGGTTTTGCCGCTGGCCGGAAGAAAATGGCCGGACAAAGGGCCTGTGGCAATAATAAACAGGTTGTTCGTTCCAAAAGGGTCTGTATCCGGCGGCAGTTCGTCGTACAGGGTTTTTGCCACAAACCCCCTGCCACCAATGAATTCATCACACATTTTTTCAGACAGCGGCGCTATTAAAATCTCTTGTGTACTCAGATTGATGCGTAAAATTTTTCCTGCATATCCATCCATTAGTTGCCCTCCGCCATGGTTTCCCGTTCACAGATTATAATGGCCTCTCTGGGGCAGACCTGTGCACACTCACCGCAAAGAATG
>Ga0180007_10001499_pt1 | contig 31562 bp, 27 predicted proteins | sample MM_PC_MetaG_FD_121122 | JGI IMG/M metagenome (GOLD analysis project Ga0180007, IMG submission 121122) | Groundwater microbial communities from the Aspo Hard Rock Laboratory (HRL) deep subsurface site, Sweden - MM_PC_MetaG | ecosystem: Environmental > Aquatic > Deep subsurface > Groundwater... | reverse complement strand
GTTTTTCTTTCATTGAATCATCTCTTACTCAACTGCTTCCGCGACAAATTTTTGACCAACATAATTATCATAAGAATCACCAAACGCCGTTTTCAGGGCGATAATTGCCACTTCCAGTTGTTCGTCGCTGGGCGGTTTTGTCGTAATCCGCTGCAGCCACAAACCCGGCGCCGACAGGCTGCGGCCCCACCAGGAATTCTGATGCTTTGAGGTTACTTTTAAAAATTCATACCCGACTCCGGAAACTATCGGTAACATCAACAGGTGAAAAACCAGACGCATCGGAAGTGTAATATTGCCTACAATGGCAATAATTGCCGTATCAATCAGGGCAAACATCAGAATAGACGCCAGTAGTACAATAAAAACAAAACTGGTACCGCAACGGGGATGAAAGGTCTCAAAATTTTGACTGTTTTCCACAGTCAGATCGTTACCGCTTTCAAACGTGAATACAATTTTATGTTCAGCCCCGTGATATTGAAAAAGCCGCTGAATATCCTTCATCAGCGAAATAACCCACAGGTAAACCAGGAAAAAACCGATCCGCCACAGTCCGGCGACTATATTAAAGGCAAATGCATTTTTTCCAATGCTGAGTAATTCTGTAGTAATGTACAACGGCAGAAATCCAAACAGGGCAAATCCAAGCAGCAAGGCAAAAACCATTGTCAGCCCGGAAACAAACTTGTTTTCCTCTTTATGTTCCTTCCCCTGGGCTTCCTCTTCGGCCTGGATGGCCACATCTGCGGAAAACTGCAATGTGCCTAACCCGATCTTCAAAGATTCAAACAGCGAAACCATTCCCCGTAAAATCGGTCGCTTCAGGAGGGAGTGCTTTTCCGCCACCGATGTGAATTCATGACGGTTTGTTTCAATAGTGCCATCGGGTTTCCGAACCGCAGTGGCATATGCGCCGGGCACCCGCATCATAACGCCTTCAATTACTGCCTGTCCGCCAACGAGTATTTTTTTATCCATAGTAATACACAAAAAATAGCGACCCCTTCCAACGAAAGAAGACGTCGCTATATTTATTTTGATTGCTAACCCTTTGCTGTGGGACGATTATACTTGCGGTTGAATTTTTCAATCCGTCCGGCTGAATCAATCAGCTTCTGCTTTCCGGTAAAAAACGGGTGGCAGGCCGAACAAATTTCAACTTTCAGATCACCGGTTGTCGACCGGGTTTCAAATGTATTACCGCACGCACAATTTACAGTGCATTTTTCATATTTGGGATGAATATCCGATTTCATGTGAGATCCTTACTCTAAAGTCATCATTGTATAAAGCGTGCAAATATACAACGCTAATGTCTAAAAAATCAAGTGAATAAATCCGATCGTTTCCGTGACAATCAGGTCTACTGATTCATGGATTTGAGAAATTCACGGTTGCTGTTGGCCCGCTTCATTCGTTCCAGCAGGAACTCCATGGCCTCCACCGGGTTCATCTCACTGAGCAATTTACGCAGAACCCAGACTCTGGCAAGTTCCGCCGAAGACAACAGAAGTTCCTCTTTCCGGGTTCCGGAACGGTTAACGTCTATCGACGGGAAAACACGCCGGTCGCTGAGTCGCCGATCCAGTACCAGTTCCATATTACCGGTACCTTTAAATTCCTCAAAAATCACATCGTCCATGCGGCTGCCTGTATCGATCAGCGCCGTCGCAATAATTGTCAGGCTGCCTCCATGTTCGATATTCCGGGCCGAACCAAAAAACCGTTTCGGACGGTGCAATGCATTAGCATCAATACCACCGGAAAGAATTTTTCCACTGTGGGGAACGACCGCGTTATGGGCCCGGGCCAGCCGGGTAATACTGTCGAGTAAAATTACCACATGAAAACCCAGTTCCACCAGGCGTTTGGCTTTTTCCAATACCATATCGGAAACCTGGACATGGCGTTCCGGTGGTTCATCGAAGGTCGAACTGACCACTTCGGCCTTAACGGAACGTTCCATATCCGTGACCTCTTCCGGGCGCTCATCAATCAGGAGTACGATCAGAATGATTTCCGGGTGATTTGTGGTAATACTGTTGGCGATTTGCTGTAACAGGATAGTTTTACCGGTTTTCGGTTGGGCAACAATCAGTCCTCTCTGGCCCTTGCCAATTGGACACAGCAGATCCATCACACGCATGGAAAGGTTCTTGCCGTCGGTTTCCAGTTGTACCCGGCTTTCCGGGTAAAGCGGTGTCAGGCTGTCGAATGGTTTCTTGGATTTTACCTCTTCCGGATTCATCATATTGACCGCGTCAACGCGCAGCAATGCAAAAAACCGTTCATTGTCCTTCGGCGGTCGGATCTGACCGGAAACGATATGCCCTGTGCGTAACCCAAATCGTTTGATCTGCGACGGTGAAATATACACATCGTCGGGGCCGGACAAATAACTGAATTCTTCCGAACGGAGAAATCCGTACCCTTCATCCATAACCTGCAGGACGCCCTGGGAAAATATTCGTCCCTCTTTTTTTGCGTTCGCTTCCAGAATCTTATTGATCAGGTCCATTTTCTTTAAACCTGTATGTTCCGGAATCTCCAGTTTAACAGCCAGACCGGTCAGCTCTTTAATCTTCATAGATTGAAGCGACGTAATCGTCAGTTCTTTCTCCATTATTAATTCCCTATATTAATAGAATAAGTTAAAAGTTATTTTCATAAAGTCGGTAGGTCTAAAAACGCGGCCTAAAATTCATACTTAAAAAATTTAAGCACTATTCCGGTATTGTCAAACATTTATTTTAAAAAAATCATAAATCGCCGGTGCAAAATAATGACTGCCTAAAATCAGCAACCGGTCCTTTGCCCCGAGCGATTTCATAATTCGTTGAAGTGACAGCCTTAGATCGGGTTCAACGCTGATAGTCACAGCGGGTAAATCGCGTTTCATTATTGCAGCTAATGTTATTGCCGGAATTGACCTGGCGCCCGGGATTTCTGAAACAACGACTTCGGCAATAATTTTCGACAGTATTTTTCCTAATGATCCGATTTTTTTGTGATATCCAAGTGCGATCAGCAATTTAAATTTTTTTTCGGGGAATGTTTTTTCGAGAGTTTGGGCAACTTGCCGAATCCCGTGTAAATTGTGCCCGACATCATAATAGACCAACGGATTCCGGGAAAGCAGTTCCAGGCGCCCATGCCAGCGGGTTGCAGCAATGCCCTTTTCAACTGCAGCCGGGTTAATCTGAAGCGATTGTAAATTATTCAGAACCGCCATTACCGTTTTCAAATTGATAAGTTGATGGTCACCTAAAAACGGGAATTTAAGTTCATCAAAATGAAAATGGTCCGATTCAATCGTTACAAGCTGCCGGTCAGAATATTGTCTGCGAACTTTTATTTGACACCAATCGGGAGCATAAACGAAATGACACCGATTCCTTTGTGCTTCATTTTCCAGTATCCGCCTGAGCTGCGGGCGCTGCTTTGCAGAAATGACCGGGGTGCCGGATTTGATAATACCTGCTTTTTCCATTGCAATTTTTGCCAAGGTGTTACCCAAAAATTCTTCGTGGTCTTTGCCGATTGAAGTAATTACCGACAACAGCGGATTAACCACGTTGGTTGCATCGTACCGTCCACCCAGACCAGTTTCCAGAATCGCTATATCGACCTTGTTTTTATTAAAATATTCAAACGCGAGGGCTGTTGTTGTTTCAAAAAAGGTGGAATCGACCTCTTCAATGATGGGCTGGTACCTGTCCAAAAATTCGACGATTTCAGTATCACTGATTTTTTTTCCATTTATTCGAATCCGTTCATTAAAGTGAACCAGATGGGGTGATGTATACAAGCCAACCTTTAGACCGGAAGCGCTTAACACCGACGCTAATATTGCACAGGTGCTGCCCTTACCATTTGTCCCGGCGACATGAATTGTGGTCAACTGTTTCTGGGGATTGCCAATTCGGTCCAGAAATTCCAATATCCGTTTCAGGCCCGGTTTAATTCCTTTACCATCAAGGGCATATAAATAATCCAGTTTCTGTTGAATAGTAATGTTCTTTTCGGGAAGGTTCATCCAGTACAATCATCCAGAGAAATCCGCCGGATATTTTTCAGCGGTTGTCCGAGTAAGCGGCGGGCAATATCTTCAAATTTTTGGGGGAAATCGCTCACATAATACAGATGTTCAGGCAGAGTTCCGGAGTCGTTCAGTAAATTATTTGAGGACAATACCGCCCGGACCTCCAGTGCGGTTTGAATTGCACTGTCAACAATTTCAATGTCCTTATCAACAATCTTTTTGATGGTGTCCTTAATGATCGGATAATGGGTACAGCCGAGAATTAAGGTATCTATGGATTGCCGTATCAACGGTTCCAGATAAATCCGGGCAACCATTTCCGTTACTTCAGAGTCAATCCAGCCCTCTTCAACCAGCGGCACAAAAAGGGGACAGGCTTGAGCAAAAACCACCACATCCGGCGCTATTGATGAGAGCACAGAATTGTACTTACCCGCGGAAACAGTGGCGCTTGTTCCAATGACACCAATCCGCCGGTTTTTGCTTTTTTGCAACGCCGCCCGGGCCCCTGGCTGGATAACACCAATAACCGGAACAGAACTGAGTTCAACCACATTTTCCATGGCAACACTGGATACGGTGTTACACGCCACTACAATCAATTTAACGCCCTGAGACTGTAAATACCGGGTGATTTGAACGGCAAACTTCCGGATCGTTTCCGGGCTTTTTGTACCATAAGGAACCCGGGCCGTATCACCGAAATAGACAATCGATTCCTGCGGAAGATATTGAATCAGCTGATTAACAACGGTCAATCCGCCCAGACCGGAATCGAACACACCGATCGGTCTGTTATTCAAATCTGATTTAGCCGGAGATGGTTTTATCACTTAACTCCTTAAACTCTAATATGCTTTTATATATCGCTTCGGCCATTTTCTGGCGATGTTTGGGGTTGTTTAGTTTCTTCGCTTCCTCTTTATTGGTGTTATAGCCAAGCTCACAGAGTAATTTTGGCATGTCGGCGCCCACCAGAACATAGAAACCGGCCTGTTTTACTCCTCTGTTTTTTTGAGCGACCATTTGGGTGAAATTCCGGGAGTGGAGACTGGCTAAAAGCTCACTGTCTTTCATGTTTGTTGAATGAACCATATTTGCCAGAATGTTAGTAATGTCATCATATCCCTGGTATTTTAGCTTATCCGCATCATCTTCAAGGTGAATCACTGAGTTTTCCGTCTCTGCAATTTTTATGGCTTCTTCGGATCTTCCGGGACGTAGCAGATAAAATTCCAGACCTTCTGCGTTTGAAATATTTTTTGTTGCATTCACATGCAGACTGATAAATAATTTTCCGTCAGCTTGATTAGCAATTTCAGACCGTTTCCAGATGGGAATAAACACATCGGTTTTACGAGTATAAACAACCTTAATTTTCCGGTTTTTTTCCAGGAGCTTTCCTACCCGCAAGGCCACGTCCAGCACAATGTCTTTTTCATGCATGTAACCCCAGCGCCCCGGGGTCCCCGGATCTTTACCCCCATGACCGGGATCAAGGACTATAGTATCAATAATCCATGCGGTCTTGGCTTCTTCAATCTTACGTTTAATATCACGATTTAACGGTAAAAACAGGGAGAGCAGAATATCGTTAGTCCGCATATCAAAATGAACGTCGGCAGATTTAAATTGCCGGTTTAATTGAAATCCGATCTGAACCGAGGAGCCGGTTGGAATCGCAACGACCTTTTGGAATGAATTTGTGGGAAAAATTGAGGACAGAGTCGCAGAGTCGCAATTAGCTCCGTAAATGGTTAGATAGAGCCAATCTTCCCCTTTAAAAAAGGTCGAAAAATCGGAATCCGTAAATGTGCCCGGGGCTTTAATCCGAATCGCCACCCCATTGGCTTTTTCCTCAAAACGAATACTTGTCAGATCGGAAATACCCGCCACTTTACCGCCCGGAGTCTTCGCCCGGCTGAAATGGTCAATTCGGTTTTCATTGACATAGATTGTCTCGGCAGTCGGGGATATTGCGTACTGTAATTCTGGAAGCGTATTCTGCTTGACCAATGTCAAAAACGAAACGGCCGGTACAAAAATCTGTTCGTCAATTAGCACCGCCGGTCCGGGCATCTGAAATACCTGAGCGTCAAACATTAAAAATGAATTATTGGCTGTTAATTTGATTTTGTTTTTTTCAAAGAACAGGACAATTTTTCCGCTCTCTTTGCGGTAATATGTTCTGATCCCGAAAGCCTCCGCAAAATCCTGTGCTGACAGATAACGGGTTTTCTCAACAGTCAGGATTTTAATCGGATGATCCGTGTTCTTTGGTACCGGATAACTGACAAGCAGGTTCTCCGATACCGAAGCGGCAAGCATTCCCGACAACATTATAAATAGTATTACAAATTTTATCTTCATCACAATCGGGGGGAAATTACGAACTACCGCTTCATAAATCAACCACCATCTGGAATTCCACCAGAAAAGTTTTCATGAACTCTGATTCCGTAACCAGACGCCGGGCCTGGGTTTTTAACGATAATGCGGCAGTCAGCTTATTCCGAAAGCGATTCTGAATTATAATAAAGTAGCGATAACCGGTACCGTACAGTGAAACCATATTAAAACGCAACGGAATCCCCGGTTCATACAGATAAATTCTGGTATCATAGACCGGCGAATAAAACTGCGTTGTGCCCACGGTCAGATCCATTGTTTTTATTTCACTGACAGAAAGCGATAAACTGGTTCCGATACCTCTATCGTGATTGATTTCATTAACAATGCCCCTGAACGACATTGAAACATTTTTTTGAAAATAGTACCGGGCCGAAACGGTTGTCTGATATTTTGCACTACTGCCAATGGACAATTTCCGCTTCAGACGAAAGTTGATAAAATGTTTGGCTGGCCAGCGGTGATCCAGATATATGACTGCATCCGAACCGCGAAGTGGTTCAACGCCTTTCTCAAAGGACCTGTTTTCAGAATAAAAATCAAGATACCCTCCGGCCCGGTTTCGCTGATTAATTTTACACTGCATCCCCAAATAGACTCCCCGTTCATTACCGCCGGAACCGGAAAACTCTTTCATGGCTGAAGACAAACGAGTTGAAAAATAATCGGAAAAATAGCGGTATTGAATACCCAGAGTATACTGGTTTGACTGGAAAACAAAACCCTGGACAACTGCATATTCCTCAGAATTCAAAGCCGCGACTTCGCCCGAAAACCGCCAGTCACCTAAATCGATTTTCTGATAGATCGAGAAACCGCTCTGCCGGTACTGATTGAAATAATCACGGACCGGAAAGGAGTAGCGCGATTGAAAAACCAGAATTCCACCCAGAAATCGGCTGTCTGTATACACCAGACCTCCGCACAGTGTGTTTTCTGCTAATGTATCCTTTGCGGCTATTTCGGAATCAGTGCCGTGAATGCCGGTTTCACGAAACGACTGTACGGTTGAATCTTGAATCGTGGCGTCAAGCCGGCGACTTGAGACACCGGAATACAACGCCAAATGTTTCCATTGCTGACTGACATAGGCGCCCTGGAGATAACGGTTTTCATCGGAACCGGAATACGCACCGAACCGCGGTGTCCCGGCCAGAATATTCCCGGCAACCGAGCTGCCCTTAAAAGCCATGTTGCTCCGGGCAAACAGCAGTCCATGCCCCCAATCCAACTTGAAGGACGACAAGCCAAGGACACATTGACCGGAGAAGGGCCTCGTCGTCACACTGAGGTTTCGATAATCCCAAAGTGTTCTTTCGCCCTGGTCTCTCTCGGTGATAAAACCAATCGCTAACCGTCGGCCAAACTCGACTTTTCCTCGGGTTAAACTCTTATGTAAATCCACCGTATTATTCTTGTTTACCGACGTGTAATTCATGAATTGAATGTCTGACTCATGCTGTTTTGATTCCAGAATAAAAAAGAATTGGACAACATTCAATTCCTGCTTTTCTAGTTTTGTTTTCGATTGAAATTCTTTCCAGCTCTCTACCTTCGGATATCGATATTTATAGCCGGTTAGCTGCTCTATGAGATCATCATTTAACGGCAAGGCTTCGATGTCCGCCGGACTACAACGGTTCCAGTTCAGCGGATTGTTCAGATAAGCTTCAAGATATATTTCCAGGTCTTCTTCGGAAATATCTTCCGGGAATAATGAGATATTCAATGCATCAACAGATAAAACATCCCCACTTAAGACCATCAGGCTACAAAGCAGCAAAATCCCCAGAAAGCTTGTTTTCATTTAAAACCGCACCCAATACCATAATAGAGGGTATAGGGCAATGTTTGATGATGCTGAAACGCGAAATCAACCGAGAGACTTTTCCAGTATATTGAAATCCCTCCGGAATAGCGGTCCGGATTGAGCTGGGTGCCGAACTTCAGATCCATAAAATCAAAGGGTTTAATAATTGCACCTACTCGCAGTGAAAACGGAAATTCGGTGTCTTTAAACAGTTCGCCGCACACTTCCATTTTCGAGAGAGGAGCATACCGGGCGCCCAGTGAAAAACATTCCGGCAGAGGATCGGAACATTTGTATATGGTCGGGCTGTTTATATTTTGAAACAACAACCCAATTTGCATTTGCTCGCTTAAATTCCATACCGAGCCAAGGCTCAGGCCAATTGTCGTCGAGCTTTGATACCCCGCAATAGCAATATTATACAAGTGAACCGTTAAGCCAAGAGATAATATATTTTTCAGGCTTTGCCCGTAGCTGATCCCGGCTGTTTTTTCCTGATAAACCGTGTTCCCGAAATTTTGCAAATAAAGACCAAAGCACTTTTGTTTAATGGAACTCCAACCCAGCTGGGCCTGGTAGTAATCCAGACCGGTCAGGCCGTATAAACGGGCATAATCGACCCGCATCACCATGGATTTTTGCTCAGCCAGAAATGCGGGGTTCAGCGAACAAATATATAATGAAGTTATCGAGCCCAGGGCAATTGAGCTAGTGTTGATCGATTGTACTTCAAAGGCCGCCAGACAGAATGTCGGCAGCAGAATCAGCACTATAATCAATTTTCGACACATCGTCAGAACAAGATCAACATTCCATCTGTTACACTCATATCCTCAACTCAATCCAACAGAAAAACGGCACTGCCGACAACAGTACCTGATAAACTATGTTATTTATCGTCGTGGTCTGTCAGATGACTTTAGTTTTAAATATCATCCGACGAACCATTAATCCTGACTACTTTTTCTTCTGTTTGCCTTTTTTCGCATCTTCAGCCTTGCGTTCACTGCTGGGAACAAAGGTATTCAATTTTTCCCGAACGATCATGGGGTGATCGCGATTGTGCAGGCACATGATTCCCTCAATCATGAATTCTTTCATCATTATTTCTTCATCCGAGCGCCGTTTTAATTTACCCCCCAGAGGGATAAATAGTAAATTTGCCAGAATCAGGCCATAAAATGTCGTTAGCAGGGCCAAACCCATACCACTTAAAAGTTCCTTCATTTTGGTGGCAATATCAAATTCAAAGGAGCCGGCAGCGGCTCCCACGTCCGCTCCGATACCGCCACCGGTAAAATTTTTCATCATTACGATCAGACCAACAATGGTACCAACCATCCCGAAGGCCGGGGCATACATACCCATATAGAAAAACAGTTCCTGCCCGATAGTATGCCGTTTTTCCATATTAGACAGTTCAAGGTTCAGATAATTACGCAGGCGATCCTGATCTTTTTCGTTGATAGCCAGTTCAATTCCGCTGCGCATAAAGCGATCTTCTATTTTATCCAGTTCTCCCTCGAGTGACATGAGATTTTGTTTCCGCGCTTTTGACGAAAGGTCTGTAAACTGATCGATTATCTTCTGGTATCCACCCTTTGTATTGCGGAATGCATTTTTTAAAACTTTAAATACACTTAAAATATTTTTAAGCGGATAATTTACAAATGTTGCTGCGAGTGTTCCTCCCAGAACCAACAACAGTGCCGGTAGATTCCAGAAAAATTCCGCCGAGCCACCCTTGGCTGTAATCGAATAAACGACTAAAGCAATTCCAGTAGCTAGCCCGAAAAGAGTGGCGATATCCATAAACAGTCCTCTATGATCTTATTCCTTGCATAACCGTTATAGGGAAAAATTAATAAGAATATTCGATAAAGCAATCTTATTTTTGGGCCGGCCTTTCGATTACCCGAAAAACCTTTTCTCCCTTTTTAGCCATCCGGTACCGCTCCCGGGCCAGCCTTTCAATATATTCCATGTCTGTTTCCAGGCGGTTCCGTTCGGCTTGCATTGAGTCTTGTTCCAGTTTTAATTCGGCAATATGATCTGTGATCCGGTTTTTTTGTTTATTGAGCACATAAATTTGATACAGGCCATAATCACCAATGACAAAAAAAATTATGAACAGGGTAACAAAGGACAACACACCCAGAATCCAGTACAAGCGCCTGATGTTTTCAGCCTCAGGCTTGTGTTTGTACCGGACTCTGGCTGTTTTTTTTGCCATTATTTCAGAATATTTAATCCCCAGAAGATGGCTTCATCTTCCAGTTCTTCTTCAATTCTCAACAGCTGGTTGTACTTGCAGATCCGGTCGGTCCGGCAGGCGGAACCGGTTTTGATCTGGCCGGCGTTCATGGCTACGGAAAGATCGGCGATGGTCGTATCTTCCGTTTCACCGGAGCGGTGCGAGATAACGGTGGTAAAACCGCTGCGATGAGCCATATTAATGGCATTCAGTGTTTCCGTCAGTGTGCCGATTTGGTTTAATTTGATCAGTATTGAATTAATCGCTTTCTCTTCAATAGCACGTCCCAGTCGTTCGACATTGGTCACCGTCAGATCATCACCAACAATCTGGATCTTATCGCCCAGCTCTTTTACCATATATTTCCAGCCGTCCCAGTCGTCTTCGGCCAATCCGTCTTCAATGGAAACAACCGGATATTTCGCTACCATATCTTTGTAATACTGAACCATCTCTTCCGATGACAATGAGCGGTTTTCCGATTTTAACTCATATAGCTTTGTTTCCTTGTTATAAAACTCCGACGCCGCCGGATCCAGCGCAATGAAGAGTTCTTTGCCAATTTTATAACCTGTTTTTTCGGCTGCTTCGAGAATAATTTCAATGGCTTCAACGTTTGAGCGCAGGTTCGGCGCGAATCCGCCCTCATCGCCAACGGCCGTGTTCAGTCCCTTGGCCTTCAATACAGATTTCAAATGATGAAATGTCTCGACGCCCATTCTCAGCGCTTCACGAAACGAGGTAGCGCCCGCCGGAAAAATCATAAATTCCTGTAAGTCAACGTTATTATCGGCATGGCTGCCGCCATTCAGGATGTTCATCATCGGGACCGGCAGGACACGGGCATTGGTACCGCCAATATATTTATAAAGCGGAAGGCCGACGACATCGGCGGCAGCTTTGGCAACGGCCAGCGAAACGCCGAGAGTTGCATTGGCGCCCAGTTTGCCCTTGTTGGGTGTTCCATCGATATCAATCAATAGATTATCAATATATGCCTGATCAAGTACATCTTCGCCGATGATTTCCGGGGCGATGATTTCATTTACATTCTGAACAGCCATTAAGACGCCTTTGCCCATATAGCGGCTTTTATCACCATCCCGCAGTTCCACGGCTTCATGTTCACCCGTGGAGGCGCCGGAGGGAACGGCAGCGCGGCCGTAAAAACCACTCTCGGTCAACAGTTCCACTTCAATGGTAGGATTGCCCCGTGAATCTAAAATCTCTCGGGCATTTACATCAATTATCGTACTCATTTTAAAACTCCTTTTATGGTTGTTTGGTTATTGTAAAAATATCAAGCAAATTTACTGATAAGGAATCACTTAATCAATAATCTCGCACGAATAATAATTTCTCCCCCTAATCAGTATTATTGAAATATTGGGCTATTTCGATGTATATTACTGCGCTTTTTAGATAAACCTACAGGATAACCATGCAAAAAATAAAACGACTTGCGATATTGACCAGCGGGGGAGACGCCCCCGGCATGAATGCCGCCATCCGGGCCGTGGTACGCACGGCGATTGATGAAGGCATTTATGTATTCGGCGTTTACGGCGGTTTTGAGGGATTGATCGAAGGAGAAGTGATGCCCATGTCTCGTCGTTCTGTCAGTAATATTATTCAAAAGGGCGGCACTTTTCTGAAAACCTCCCGCAGTGAAGCATTCCAACACAAAGCCGGCCGCAAGCGCGGCGCCGATGTCCTCAAAGAGTGGGATATCAATGATTTAGTTGTTATCGGCGGAGACGGCAGCTTCCATGGTGCCCACGCATTATATGATGAGCACCAAATCAATGTGGTTGGAATTCCCGGCACCATCGATAACGACATCTACGGCACCGACCTGACAATCGGCTACGACACAGCGGTCCACACAGCGTTGGATTCCATTGATAAGATCCGTGATACCGCAGCGTCCCACGACCGGATTTTTCTGGTTGAAGTCATGGGGCGCCACGCCGGTTTCATTGCCCTCGAAGTCGGTATTTGCGGCGGTGCGGAAGAAATTCTTGTTCCGGAATCCGATACCAGCCTCGAATACCTCGGTGAAATGATCAAAACCTGGTCAAAGGCGGGAAAAACCAGCAGCCTGATGGTTGTCGCAGAAGGGCACAAGCTGGGATCCGCTAATGAAATTGCCACAAAGTTAAAGGAAAATTTTAATGTCGGCTGTCATGTCTGCGTTCTGGGTCATACCCAACGGGGTGGCAGTCCAACCGCATCCGACCGTCTGCTGGCCAGTCGTTTAGGCTACCACGCCGTCCATGCACTGTTGAAAGGCAAGACCGATATTATGGTGGGCTGGTCCAATAATCATGTTACCTATACTTCTTTGCCGGAATCCTGGGAAAAGAAAAAACCGCTGGATCCGGAATTACTGAAAATCTACCGGATATTGTCAACATGAGCAGAAAAAAAGATATCAGCGCCCTGACCATCGACCAGGTACTGAAAGTCATTTCAATCTTTCGGGAGCGATCACTGGACGGTATCATCGAAAAAAGCGTCGATTTAATTCCTCAGATTTTCAAATGGAAGGGCTGTTCTATTTTCCTGTATGATGACGAGGACGATGTGGTTCGTATGGTCAAAACCAGCGGCCTGTCAACTCCCACATCCGATGAAGTCATCTACAAACGGAATGAAGGGTTGACCGGTTGGGTGTTCGAAAATCAGAAGCCGCTTCTGATTCGTGATTTGAACAAAAAATCCGATGCCGATCTGGGAAAACTGGGCGAAAACCTGCACTGGGTCGGCAAATTCACCGAATCCGATCACCAAAAAGCAAAATCCTTCATGGCGGTCCCGCTGCTCAGCTATCAGGAACGCTTTATCGGTCTCTTCCGGACGGCCTCTGATGATAAAAATTTTACAAATTCCGATCTCGAAGTCTTTTCTCTGATTGCCCGTTATGTGGCAATGGCGATTGACAATTCCGAATATTTGCGGCGTGAGCGGCGGAAGGCCGAATACCTCGAATTGCTGATGAAAGTCGGTACCCAGGTGCTGTCGTTTTTTGAATTGAGCGAGCTGCTGGAATTCGTGGCCGAAAACACGGCCAAAACCATCGGCTCAGAAACCTGTGAAATTTACCTGCGCAAAAAAACCGACAAAGACACACTGGTCCTCAAGGGTGGCTACGGAATTCCCAAAGACCTAATAAATGTCGCTGAACATAAAGTTGGTGAAGGACTGACCGGGACAATTGTAAAAGAAAACCGCACCATACGTTCACGAAACGTACTGACCCTGCCTGACTACAAAGGCAAATACCGAAAAGCCATTAAGGACCATCTGAAATTTGGCGACCGGCTGACCTTTCTAGGCATGCCAATTAATATCAAGAATGAGACCCAGGGGGCGATCAAACTCTACAATAAACTTCCGGGCGCTGAACGAGATAAGTTTTTTACTGAAGATGATGAACAGTATCTTCAGATTATGGTCGATATGATTTCTGTAGCTATCGAAAATGTCCAGTATTTAGACTCGATGAAGTACTCGGCGGTCTCCACAATGAAAAACCAACGCCTGACCGCCCTAGGGACCCTGGCCATGCGGATTCCCAACGATGTCGTCAATCCATTAACGGAAGCCCAACTGAGTCTCGGCAATTACCTGAAAAAAATCAAAAACGGCAAAACCGAATCCCCTGAATCCAGTATTGAGCGGTTTGAACAGATTCTGGTCAATCTTAAAAATGTAGCCAATGAGGTCCGGGTCCTGCAGGAATTTTCCACGAAGGCCGGCTTTATCCATGTCAAGCGTACCTGGCAGGAGCTTCTTGATGAAGCCCTGCTGTATCTCACAAACGATATACTTTCCTATAAAATTATAATTCAGCGTAATAAAAGTGAAGAGCCCAACATTCCTCAACTGGTTGTGGACCCCAATGCAATAACCGAGGTTCTGGTCACGCTGATCTCACTAATAATCTCACGCTTTGAACATTACGGCTCGACTTTGTGGATCGAAACCCAGGTAAAGGACAACAAAATACTCGTTACCAATATCGCCGGTTCCGATAATATAGCCGGAGTTGAAATTCATAAAAAATCCGTGAACGAACTGTTTGGTGATGGAAAAAGCTACAGCCCCTACCAATTTTCCCTTGAAGTGGTCCGGGAACTGGTTGGAAACGATTACAACGGCACAATAACCCTACACGAAAATGATTCGAATTTGCGTTTGACACTGGAAATACCAATAGAAAGATAGTTTATGTTTTACAAAGATATTTTACTGATCGATGACAGCGAACCATTCTGTAAAAGTATCCAGGAAACCCTGGAAGATAATGGCTGGTCAATCATATATAATACCAATCCTGAAGCCGGCCTGGCCTTTCTCCGGGAAAAACAATTCAAAGTCGTTCTGCTGGATATTCGTATGCCGAATATGTCCGGGCTTGATTTTCTGGCGGAGCTTGAAAAGCAGCAGCTGGTCCAGCGGAACTATGTGATTGTACTGACGGGCGAAATTACGATCGAAAACGCAGTGGATTCCCTGCGCCTCGGCGCCAGAGATTTTATCCAAAAACATGCGGTTGTGGAATACCCGGACCTGTTCCTGGAACGCATTGAAAAGGGGTATGCCTGGCAGAAAGAACGGATTGAGAACGAAAAACTGGCAAAAGAGCGTCGCCGCGCTATAGAAGAAAGCCGATTAATTGTAAAAAGTGTCGGCCACGACATGTCCGGCAGCTATTACGCCTCACTGATGCTGCGACTCCAAACCTTGCAACGTAAGATCGAAAGCTTTAAAAATGAAGTCGAACACTGTTTTGACACCATTCAGAATAAAAACAGTCCCGAAACTATGGCAGAGTGCCGGGACCGGGTGCTGAAAATTGCTGAAGAGGGCATTGAAAAAGGAAACGGAATCATTACGCTGATGGGGTTTTTCAAAGAGCTGGGAGAAAAACTCAAACATCTGGGCCAGGCTATCGATATTGATAAAAGCCATAAAAAAACTGTCGACCTGAACGCCCTGGTCAAAGAGGCAATCCACTTGTTTACCGATTCCCAGCTGGTAGCAAATCCCGACGTCAAATTGATTGAAGAATATTCCGCTGAAGCGCTGAAGATCAGCGCCAGCGAAGAAGATCTGATCAGAGTTTTTGTCAACCTTGTTGAGAATGCTTTCAAAGCCATGGACGGCAAGGGCACACTGACGGTAAAAATCTATCGTGAGAATGGTTTTGCAATCGTCGATATATCCGATACCGGCGTCGGGATTCCCGAAGATAAAATTGAGAAAATCTGGCGCCCCGATTATACCCATTGGGCCGGAAAACAGGGTACCGGCCTGGGCCTGATGATCTGTAAAAAGGCCGTTGAAAATCACGAAGGCGAAATATATGTCAAAAGTGTTGCCGGACAGGGAACCACTTTTACGATAAAATTCAAACTGATATAGAAAGGATCTGAAAATGGCTGTTAAAAAAATTCTTCTGGTAGATGATAAAGCCCTTTTACGCGATGCTTTGATCGAATATCTGGGTTCTGAGGAATATGAGATTATTGAAGCAGAGGATGGCGAAAAAGCTGTTTCTTTATTTAAAGAGAATGACTACGATGTCGTAATTCTGGACCACAATCTTCCGGGAATCGACGGATACAAAACATTAAAATTGATGAAACAAACCAAATCCAATATTCCCGTCATCGGCCTTACTGGAGAACTGACCATTGAAATTCGGGAAAAATACCTGTCGATGGGAGCTTATGATATCCATGCCAAGTCTGCGATCTACGAAAAACTCATCCCTACACTGAATGCTGCCCTGAAAGGCGAACAACATCCAACCGGCGACGCCAAACCGGATTTTATCCAGTTGGCAGACACACTCAAAGAGGAAGGCCGCTGGGAAGAATCTGCCCTTTATCTCAAAGAGGCGGGTATAGAGCAGAAGACACTGGGACACAGTGGTAAAGCCAACGAATTGTTTGAAGAAGCCATTAACCGATATATCCGGGCCGGCCGCCGATCTAAAGCAATTGAAATCGAAAAAATGATCAGTGACTGAGAATTTGTATTAAAAAAATGATTTTTAAGAGGGATTTGACATCTTACCGACGGAAATATCTTGACATTTAACTTTCAGTCGTGTAACATAAGATCGACTTGTAAAAAACGTAATCAACCAATAAGGAGGAATTTATTATGGCAGAAAAAGTATCAAAATGTGGCGTAAAGAAGGAAAAAGGATACCTCTATTATCTTGACAAAAATGGTAATGTGGCCCGTTCAAAAATGGCCCGTGGCGGCGAAAAAGGCGGCGGCGCTCAAGTCGTTAACAGCTGTGGCGTTAAAAGAGAAGCCGGTTATCTGTATTTCATTGATAAAGACGGCGATGTTTCTCGTGCAAAGATGGCCAGAGGAAGAAAATAATTCCTTCTCTTTAGCGACAAAAATATTGTAAAAAAGACTCTGCTTTCCGGCGGAGTCTTTTTCATTTTATTGACATGTTATTTTCTCAAAATTTATTATATTAGTTAGCGTGAATACAAGATTACAAACCAGAGATTTCTTCCTGATTCTGATCTGTCTGCTGGCTATCGCAAGCGCCGGATATTTTGAATTGTCCAACTATCATCGGGCCTTTCCCGAACACGCCATCGACTTCCAGGTTAATCGGAAAGAAGCCCAAAGCATTGCCCTGAACTTTCTGGCAAAAATGGACATTGATCCCGGCGCAAAAATTCACGCTTCCGCGTTTGAATTTGACAACACGGCCAAAACATTTATCGAAAAAGAGGTGGGGCTTGAGGACGCCGAAGATTTACTGACTAATCGCTTTCGGATCTGGCAGTGGACCAATCGCTGGTTTGAACCCCTGAGTCGTGAGGAAATTTTTATCGGTGTCACCCCAAAAGGCGAAATCACTCAGTTTCTTCATAAAATACCCGAAGAGGTTCCTGCCGATCTTTTGTCGATAGATGAGGCCCGGCGATTAAGCCATCAATTTTTAACTGAAATCATTCAGATTAATCCTGAAGAGTGGGAATTCATCGAGGACAAGACCGAAGTTAAACCCAATCGAGTGGATTACCGCTTTACCTATAAAAATAAAAATGTGGAAATATACGACGCCACCTACCGGTTCGACGTTACGGTTCAGGGAAATGAGATTGGCGAATACCGGGAATATCTGCATGTTCCCGAAGACTGGAAACGCAGTTATCAACGTCTGCGCTCACTGAACGCCACCACCGCCACCACCGCCGATGTTTTCTTTATCATTCTGATGATCACAATCGTGGCGTTCTTCATTATATATCTGAGCCGCAAACAGATAAATATCAAAACATCGGTCACTTTCGGGCTGATTGCATTTTTTTTGAAATTCTTATCCGAGCTGAACCTGCTGCCGCTCTATAAATTTCATCTGGACATCAACCAGAGCATGGGCGCTTTTTACGGCGATTTTTTCGTCAGCATTTTCCTGCAATCGCTGCTGTTGGCATTAATTATAACCATTCTTACCGGAGCCGGTGAACTAATCTATGCACGAAGCTATCCCGGCCGGATTCCGCTGGGGCGGCTGTTTTCACGAAAAGGCCTGCAGACAAAACATGCCTTTTTCAGTATTTCAGTCGGAATTACCCTGGCAGTGGTATTCATGGCGTTTCAGACACTTTTCTATCTGGCCGCAAAACGATTTGGGGCCTGGTCCCCGGCGAACATCTCTTATTCCGACACACTGAATACGGCATTCCCCTGGATACTAATTCTGATCGGCGGATTTCTGCCGGCGGTGCTCGAAGAATTTTCCTTTCGCCTTTTTGCGATCCCGTTCATTGAAAAACTACTCAAATCCAAACTTCTGGCAATTCTGATTCCCGCCGTTATCTGGGGATTTGCCCATGCGAATTATCCCAACCAACCCTTCTGGATAAGGGGTTTTGAAGTGTCTGTTTTTGGTATTATTATCGGTTTTATTTTTCTGAAATTCGGTATCCTGACCGTTCTGGTCTGGCACTATATGGTCGATGCTATTTATTCATCCATGCTGCTGCTCAGAACCGGTGAGCCCTATCATGTTATCAGCGCCTCAATTGCATTGGGTGTTATCCTGATTCCGTTGCTTTATAACATTATCCTGTACCTGAAAAACAGAGGATTCGCCGATTCCGACACCCTGCTATCAACAGCCGTTCCGCCTCCCAAGTCAGCACAAACACCGACAGGGCCGGAAGAGACCTGTCCTTCCTACATCACAGCCTATCAAAAATTATCGCATGAACAACTAAAGACAATCCTGGTTATGATCATAATATTTATCGCGGTACAATGGATCCCCTTTGAAATAATCGGTGATTATTATAAGTATTCGGTGCCCCGTTCGGAAATTAAACAAACCGCCATGGATTTTCTACAGGAAAGGGGCGTTGACCCGGACAATTTCAAAAATACAATGGTGTTGATCAATAATTACTCCGATTTAAATGGGCGCTATATACTTGAGCACAGCACGGTTAAAAATTTCAATTCCATTCTGGCTCGCCATCTGAATAATTCAGTGGTGTGGAAAGTCCGCTTTTACCGCCCGCTGGACAAGGAAGAATACGATATTTACATTCATCCCAGTGAAAAATCCGTGATCAGTTTTGAGCATCTTCTCCCGGAGTCCGCCGAAGCATTTTCGCTGGACAAGGATGCCGCCCGCTTCAGGGCCAAGGAGTTTCTTGCGGGTCGGGGTTTGCGCCTGTCGGATTTTAAATTGGTGGAAGATTATTCGCGGCAGCTGCCGAACCGCACCGAGCATACCTTTATCTGGGAAGCCAAAGACCTTCATCCGGCCAACGTTGGCGATGGAACTCTGCGCTTTAAAACGATCGTCACCGGCGATGCTGTTTCGAGCTTCACTGTTTTTTATAAAATTCCTGAAGAATGGAAACACGCTAAAACCCGCAAAACATTTTTTGATTCCCTGCGGCTGGGGATTCAGATCGCCGCGCTGTGCCTGATCGCAATCCTTTCAATTTTCGTAATGACCAGACAGATGAAATCCATAACTGTAGAATGGAAAACACCGCTGATTATCAGTACAATCCTGGGCTGTTTCTGGCTAATCCTTGAGCTGGTTAATTATCCAATAGCACTGATCAATTATAACACCAGCTGGGGAATTCAGGTCTGGACAGTTTTCTGGGTGTTGATAACACTGCTCCGGATTCTGACAATTACCCTGATTATCTTCCTGCTAACGACTCTGGTTTTATCGGTATATCCCCGGTGTCAGACGACGTTAAAACGGGATTGCCGGTATCACTTCTCCCGGGACGCTATTTTTTCCGCAATCCTGATCAGCGTCGGAATTTTTGCAATCCAGCATCTGACATACTGGCTGGCAATTAATGTTGCACCGACTGTCATTCAACCGGATTTTCAAATGCCTCGTTCGATCAATTATTTTTTATCACCATTACACGCAATTTTATCAATTGTCAGCCGTGGAATTATCTTTGCTGCGGTCGCCGGTATCGGAATATTCTGGATTCGGAAAATCATCCCGCGGCAATCGAACCAATTTATCATTGTTGCCTTACTGCTGGCCATTTTTATTCCCGATTCCTACGATAATATTCGTGAATATATTGTCCTTTACATATCTTATGCCGCAATTATTGCCTGGCTATGGATCGCAATTGCCTGCTTTTTGCGGAATAATATACCCGCCTATTTGTACACGGGTTTGATTTTCACAGCAGTGAAGATTTCTGAAAATCTGATAGTATCCAGAACGCCAAAGAGTTATGTCGGCGCTCTGTCGATTTTGTGCATTGTAACAATTTTACTGATTTGGTTACTAACCGAAAGGAAGGATGTCAAATTAGGAGACTGGATCAGACAAACCGCCAGACGAATCATGATAAACAAGTAACAAAACAATTTTTCTTTTTGAATTGTTCGCAAATTAGATAAAATTCATTCAATGAAATCAAATCCGATTAAACATAAAAAAATCCAGAATTCCGATCTGTTATGTCAGATCGAAAATAAAAAATTACGAGAAAAAATCCAGGAAAGCCCTGCAGAGGTTCAACAATATCTTTCGGCACTTTGCAACCAGATACAGGATTTATCAAAAATCGGTGCAGCACTGTCCGCGGAACGGAATCTACCCAAGCTGCTTGAGATGATTCTCGAAGAAGCCCGGCATTTTACCAATTCCGATGGCGGGACTCTATATATGATGAATGATGATGGACAATCTTTGCGTTTCGAAATCGTGCAGACCAGCTCGCTGAATATTCGTATGGGGGGCACCTCCGGAAATACCATCGACTGGTATCCGGTCCGGCTCTATCTCCAAAACGGCAAGCCAAATCACGCCATGGTTTCTGCACATGTCGGTTTATCCGGCGAAGTAATCAATATTCCCGATGTTTACGACGTCAAAGGTTTTGATTTCACCGGCACTCGGGCATTTGACAGTAAAACCGGCTATCGCTCCAAATCCATGCTCGTCGTCCCCATGCGCAATCACGAAGACGAAATCATCGGTGTTCTGCAATTACTGAATGCACTCAATCCTGTTACCAATGAACCCATTCCCTTCACAAATGCCGACCAAGGCCTGATTATTTCACTCGCGTCCCAGGCCGCCGTCGCCATTACCAATACCCGTCTCATCCATGACCTGGAACTGCTCTTGGAATCCTTCATCCAGGTAATTGCGTCCGCGATTGACGAAAAATCACCCTACACCGGCGGTCATATTGAACGGGTTGCGAAACTGACCATGATGATCGCGGAAAATATAAACAACATCGATTACGGCATATACGCGCCACTTTTTCTGAATCACGATGAATTAAAAGAATTACGCATCGCATCATGGATGCACGATATCGGAAAAATCACAACCCCCGAATATGTCGTCGATAAATCCTCCAAGCTGGAAACCATCTATGACCGGATCAATACAGTCAGCGCCCGGTTTGAGGTGTTGAAACGAGACGCTAAAATCGAACTCCTTGAACATAAGCTCAAAATTGCCAACGGTGAATCTCTGGAAAACATTGAAACAGTTGAGGAAAGTTACCGGGCAAAAATCAGGGCAATTGATGACGATATCGCATTCATTACCACCGCCAATATCGGGGGTGAATATATGGCCCCCGAGAAACAGGAGCGGGTAAAGGAGATTGGACAACAAAAAATTGAAATGGTTAATGAAACCCGGGATTTGCTGGATGAAGATGAAATTCTCAATCTCTGCATTCCCAAGGGCACTCTCACCAACGAAGAACGTGAAATTATCAACCACCATGTGGTTATGACCATTACTATGCTGGAAAAACTTCCGTACCCGAAAAAACTGCGCCGGGTTCCCGAATATGCCGGCGGGCATCACGAAAAACTCGATGGTACCGGCTACCCGTATGGTCTCAATGAAGACCAGTTATCACCTCAGTCCCGCATGATGGCATTAGCGGATATTTTCGAGGCGCTCACCGCTCGCGATCGTCCGTATAAAAAAGGGAAAACCCTCTCCGAAGCCATGAAGATCATGGGCTTTATGGCTAAAGATAAACACATCGATCCCGAGCTGTTCAAGATTTTTGTTCAGGAAAAACTTTACCTGAAATACGCTCAGGAAAATATGGATCCGTCCCAAATTGACGACATCGATCCAAAAGTTGTCCAATAATTACTATTCCACAATCCATTCAATCCCTAAATTACGCGCCGATGGAAAAACCGGTTAAAAAACATCAGGAAATTGAATTGTCAATCAGCGATCTGGCCTACGGCGGTGCCGGACTCGCCCATATCGACGATTTTGTAATCTTTGTAAAAAACGGCATACCGGGACAAAAAGTAAAGGCCCGGATTACCAAAGTCAAATCCAGTTTTGCCGAAGCAAAAATCCTGAACATTATCGAACAGAGTCCACAATTTCAAGCATCGCCCTGCATCTACTTTGATCATTGCGGCGGCTGTACTCATCAGCATCTCGATTATGAAACGCAACTCAGGTACCTGCACAAACAGGTCATCGATCTTTACAGCCATCTCGGCGGTTTCGGACCTGTTGATGTACTGCCCCCCGTGCCGTCACAAGGCATCTTCCGCTATCGCAATAAAATGGAATTCGCCTTTTCTGAAAAGCGCTGGCTGATTGACGATTTCGAAACCTATAAACCGGAGAATTTTGCACTGGGACTGCGGGCTCCTGGCAATTACTGGAAAGCCATCGACCTGAATGACTGCCTGATCGCTCCGGAAGAGACGTCCGTTGTTTTAGCGACCATCCGGCAATTTGCGCTGAGCAATCAGCTTGCCGCGTTCAATCAGAAAAACCATACCGGATTTCTACGACACCTGGTCCTGCGTAAAGCCTATAATACCAATCAACTGATGATCAATATCGTCACCAACAATGATCAGCATGCGATTTTCCAGCCCCTGGTGAATGAACTCAGCGCAAAACTCGATAATCTCAGCTGTGTCGTCAATACCATTACCCGGGGCTGGTCAGGAACGACGGTTGGTGAAAAACAGCACACTATTTTTGGCAACGATCACATTCTTGAAATGCTTGGCGCTCTGACATTTAAAATATCCCCGGCTTCATTTTTTCAAACCAATACCATCATGGCGGAAAAACTCTATGAGATCGTGCGGGAATATGCCAGTATTTCGAAAACAAATACAGTTTGGGATTTGTACTGCGGTACCGGCAGTATTGCGCTCTATCTGGCCCGGGACGCTAAAGAGATCATCGGTTTTGAAATCGTTAAAGATGCTGTTAAAGACGCCCTGGTCAATGCGTCGCTGAACAATATTAAAAACACCCGGTTTATCGAAGGCGATCTGGACAAACTGTTTCAGAAAAATCCCGAGATACTCGACGATCTTCCCAAGCCGGATATCCTGATCGTCGATCCTCCCCGGGGTGGGATGCACCCGAAATTGGTTGATGTCGTCGCGCAATTACATCCCAAAACCATCGTCTATGTCTCCTGCAATCCGGCCACCCAGGTCCGGGATATTAAAATGCTGCTGGAACAGAAACATTATACAATCGACAAAATACAGCCCGTTGACCTGTTCCCGCACACTCCCCATATTGAGGTGGTGACAAAACTGACAGCCGCTTAAACAGCGAAAGCAATTAAAAAGGTAAAATTTGATCCAAAACAATAAAATTTCTCCAACAACGACTATTTCAGAAGAAATCGCCAATGGAATTACACACGGGATCGGCACCTTGCTTGCTATCGCCGGGCTGGTTCTGCTCGTAGTTCAGGCTGCCAGTCAAGGAAATGCCTGGCATGTGATCAGCTATTCCATCTTTGGCAGTACCATGGTTTTGCTGTATCTGTCCTCGACATTATATCACAGTATTCAACACACAAAAATTAAAGTATTTCTGAAGATCATCGATCACTCGGCCATATTCCTGCTTATCGCCGGCTCGTATACACCCTTTTTACTCGTATCGCTGCGAGGCGTATGGGGCTGGGCGCTGTTTGGCATTATCTGGGGACTGGCGATTACAGGAATCATTTTTAAAAGCGTTTATATCCATCGGTTTCGCATCCTGTCTGTTTTTATCTACATTGCCATGGGCTGGCTGGTCGTCATTGCCATGCCGCAGATTATTTATATCCTGAACCGAACTTCTCTTATCTTTCTGATTGTCGGTGGTCTCTCCTATACGCTGGGTACGGTGTTTTACATCTTTAAAAACATTCCTTTCGGGCATGCCATCTGGCACCTGTTTGTGCTGGGAGGAACAATCACCCATTTTTTTGCCGTATTGAATATTTTATAATCACTTTTTTTCTAAATTCACAAATTTTCTTATTGACTCTGCATCTTCCTGTTGGTTTCCTGCGTCAGAATATGTAATCTTTTGAACGGTTAATCCATTAGACAGGAAGGGATTCCGATGAACGGTAACGACACTGCTTCAATAAGACAAAAAATCGGACTTCTGGCCGGAATTCCCCTGTTTCTACTGATTCTCCTTTTGCCATTATCCAACACCCTGGAACCAATTGCACAACACACTCTGGCGGTAGCTATTCTTATGGCCTGGTGGTGGATTACCGAAGCCATTCCGATTCCGGCGACCGCACTGATCCCCGTCCTGGCATTTCCAATATTGAAAGTATTATCCCTCAAAGAAGTTGTTCCATCCTATGGAGACAGCAACATTTTTCTGTTTATGGGTGGATTTTTCCTGGCGATGGCAATTCAAAAATGGAATCTGCATCGACGGATTGCACTTCACATTATCAGGATTGTTGGATCGGGTCCCCACAAAATCATTCTCGGTTTTATGGTTGCTACCGCCTTTTTGTCCATGTGGATTTCCAATACGGCAACTACGATGATGATGTTTCCCATTGGTATGGCGGTCATTGTCCAGATCAGCAGATTGCTGGAAAACAGTAATAATCTTGATCAAAAAAATCTTAAATCTTTCCAGATTGCACTGATGCTGGGTATTGCCTATGCGGCCAGTATTGGTGGTATCGGGACCAAAATCGGTACACCGCCCAACATTGTCTTCGCCGGAGCCGTCCGCACACTTTTCCCCGGAGCGCCGGAGATCAGTTTTCTGCAATGGATAGGAGTCGGTTTACCACTGGTGCTGATTTTCCTTCCACTTACCTGGATACTCCTGACGCGGGTGCTCCAGCCAGTGAATTTACCTGGCCTTCAAGACAGCAGCGGCATTATCGAGGATGAATTAAAAAAGTTGGGTAAAATGAATATTGGTGAACGCCTCGTTTTACTTATCTTCATCCTAACGGCGCTGGCCTGGATTTTCCTGAAAGACATTGAGCTGGGCGCCTTTACCATCCCCGGCTGGTCAAACATGCTGGACATCGAAAACCATGTCAATGACGCCACCGTTGCCATTGGGTCTGCGATTTTACTATTTTCAATTCCGGTCAGTCTCAAAAAAAGAGAGTTTCTGCTGGACTGGGAGTGGGCGATAAAGATTCCCTGGGGCATTCTTCTGCTTTTTGGCGGCGGCATTGCACTGGCCAATGGATTTAAATGCTCCGGACTGGCCGGCTGGATTGGCGGACACCTGGGGCTGCTTTCTCACATGCCGCTGATCATTATGATTATGGCCATCTGTTTTCTGCTGACATTTTTAACAGAACTGACTTCCAATACAGCCACAGCGGCGATATTCATGCCTATTCTGGCCATGACTGCCATGGCGATGCACATTCATCCATACCTGCTGATGATCCCGGCAACCATCTCGGCCTCGTGTGCCTTTATGCTACCGATTGCGACACCGCCCAATGCCATTATTTTTGGTTCCGGCTGCGTGACCATCCCGCAAATGGCCAAAAACGGTGTAGTATTGAATTTAATAGGAGTTATTATTGTTACAATAATTACGTACCTGGTTGCAATTCCACTGTTTGGCATTGTGCTGGGACAAATGCCAGCCTGGGCACATTAAGGCAACGCCATGAATCTGATCGCTCAGTTCATTCTACGTTTTCGTATTCTACTGTTACTGATAGTTGCCGCACTTACGGCCTTTTTCATCCGCTATGTAACCGGCCTGGAGATGAGAGACGACGCTTCAACCTGGTTTTCTGAGGACGACTCAACCCTGATTCAGTATCGTGAATTTCAGGACACTTTCGATGAGAGCCAATTTATCATAGTCGCATACAACTGGAAACAACCATTTGCGGGTGACGAAATTAATTATCTGCAGCATTTGACCGACTCTCTCGCTCAACTGCCCCACATCCGCGAAGCGATCAGCCTTACAACCGTGGAAAACATTGTCGGAACCGATTATGGCCTGGAAATTAACTATCTGTTTGATAAAAATCTTGGTGTTTCGGAATTGGAAAACCGAATACAGCGCAACCCATTTATTTACGGCACCCTGGTTTCCTGTGATTTTCAGACCGTGGCTATTATGCTAATCCTGGATCGTAACACCGATAAAAATACAAGTCTGGGGGAATTCAACCGGGAAATCGATACCGGAATCAGAGACCTTCTGCTACGGGAAACTGCTCACACAGGCCGACAGTTTCATTTAGGAGGTGAACTCATAACTGACGCCGCTATTAACGAATTAATGGACCAGGATATCAGTCTCTTTTTTCCCTTATCTATGCTTATTTCAGCTATCTTTCTCTGGATTATTTTCAGAAATCTTTCATCAATACTTTTTCCACTGCTGACCGTTTTTATCGCCCTTATCTGGGTTATGGGCCTCAAGGGTCTTGTTGGTTCGCCGATCACACCGGTTTCGACAACCCTGTTTGCCTTGATTACGATTATCGGGCTGGCAAACTCGGTGCACCTGATCAGCCAATTCCGGTTGGAAATTAATACGTTGTATGACAAAAAAGCGGCCATCATCACGAGCCTGACAAAAGCCGGTGCTCCCTGTTTTTTTACATCCCTGACAACAGCAATCGGCTTCGGATCGCTGGCCACCAGTTCAATTCCCAGCATTTACAATCTTGTCCCAAAGGGAATCTTCGATGAATCTTTGCAGCAATCGGTATCTTGAGTTCATTTGTTTTATCAATCATACTGATCCCAATCGGGCTTCTATGGTTTACACCAAAACATAATATTGAAGTCACTGAAAATCGTAAACGAGACTATATGAGGAGAAAATAATATGAGTGACCTAAACAAATACATTGATAGCAGAAAAAGTAAAGATATTGAATTTTCAGAGAATTTTGATGCGGGTTATGAGAATTTCAAGATTGGTATACTTTTAAAACAGATGCGTGAAAAAGCCGGATATACTCAGGAAGAACTTGCAATTAAACTGGATACCAAGAAATCTGCAATATCAAGAATAGAAAACCATGCGGAAGACATTCGTTTGTCTACTCTGGAAAAATACGCACGCGTTCTTGGAATGAAGCTTCAAATTAGTATCGCAAATAACTGACATCCTAATCCATTCAATATAAATAAATTGCTAACGAACCTGCTTCGCCTCAACGGAGGTCTCTGGTGAAACACCTGACGCCATATTAAAAAAAACGATAACCGAAAATCTTTAATTCGGCGTCAGAGTGCTCCAAGGAAGTTCCTGGTGGAACAACCAGGTGTTGCTCCAGGAGTCCTGATGGGAAACTAAGCCATCTATCCGGAATTTGCACGGCTTTGAATTATTCTGATAATCAGTGATGAACAGGTGGAATATTCAGCTCATCGTAGCAGTTTTAATCATAAACGCTGTCTTTACATCGGGCATCTTGATACATCCTGGTAACAATCGGCCTGATACTCGTGGAGCCCCGAATTTTGCACAGACTATTCCAATGCCGGAATTTGCGGTTTAAGAATAAAATCTTCCTTCAAATCCACAATCGTTTCACCGTGTTTTTCTTTTTACAAACAGATTCATGAACAAAATACTGTTACAGTCTATATCTCCTCAAACACAAAGAAAAAAACTTCTTGTATGTTTATACCGCACAATTATATATTTTAAGTATACATATTAGGATTTAATAGTGAATGTACTCGCTCAAATTTTATCATCGAAAGTTCGATCCGGGATTTTCAGACTTCTTTTTGGAACCGAATCTCGAGAATTACATTTACGGAAAATTGAAAGAAAAACAGGATTTGCGATTGGAACAGACCGGCAACCCTGTCTTGAGGACCGGATTATATGGGATTAATAATGTCTGATATTAGGTATCTGGTACAGAAATGTGCAGATATAGACATTTTATGCCTGAATATAGACATGCAAATTTTAAGAAAAGCCCTGAGTGTAATTGAAACATATGTTAACATATAAATAGAAGGTGATTTAAAAAAGGTAGGTGAGAGGTATTAATAAATTGGATACCTACAAGTATATAAAAATAATAGAAATTTAGGTTATGAGATGAAATCAATTGTTAAGTATGTTTTCGTAGCAATTTTATGCTTTAACACTTGTTTAGCACAGGGTACAATTGCAGTTATGGAGCTGGATGCACTTGGCATTTCTATAGATGAATCTAAAGCATTGATAGATAGACTAAGATATGAGCTTCACAGTAGTGGAAATTTTACTGTTCTCGAAAGAGCAATGATGGGTGAGATTCTTAAAGAACAGGGATTTCAGTTATCAGGTTGTGTTAGTGATGCTTGTATTGTTGAAGCTGGAAGGTTACTTGCGGTTGAGAATATTATTGGAGGCAGTTTAAGTAAAGTAGGATCTACATATTCTATTTCAATCCGTTTTGTTTCAGTTGAAACGGGAAAGATATTAGGCTCAGCACAGAAGGATTTTACAAACAAAATAGATTATCTTCTTACTGATGGAATTACAATAATCGTAAAAGATTTAATAACTTCACTGGGAGCTGAACAATCTAGAAGATTAACCACCGCGAAAATGCCTCTGCAAAATTTTCCTACAGTCGGCTTCTTTATGTCAGATTTAAGTTTATCCTTGAAATCATTTGGTATTGATTTAGGATTTAATAGGAAGAAAAATTTATTCTCTATAGGAATAGAAAAGTATGAGCAAGGAAATAATATAGCAAATTTAGAATATAGGCGATTTCTCCCACATTTATCAATTTCTTTACAAACTCTAAAATCTGTACAAATTATAACACCATTTATATTATCAAGTTTTAAATACTTTAGCAATAAGAAATGGGAAGATGAAGCGGCTATAATGGTAGGATTCGGATTAATATCGGATGTTACAAATATGTTTTCTATATATTCTGATTTTGCATTTAATATCGTAACTTTTCCAAGAGAGAAGTCTTTTTCTTCATTCAATTTTGGAATATTTTTTACACAGTTTCCAATATTTGTTAATAGTAAATATCCTTTATTGTTAGTTCTTAACATAAGTGTGCGCCCTGTAGAGAATTTATAGGTGACTTAGGCTTTAATAAGCTGATAATTAAAATTGACTATAATGAAGAATTGTTGCAAAAGTTATGATTCTGCGTAATGGGGAAAACAAAAACGCTAACGAATCGCACCTGACGCCATATATAGTGTCTGGACGAAAAGAAATAACTTCTTAAATAATATTAGGATAGAGTGAAAATATCAGTTAAAAAACATTGAAATATACCAAAAAGTAGCTAAATTTGATTGATATTCGATATACATTATTCTTAAAAAGGTCGGGATTACCACAGATGCGTAAAAGATTCGAGATTCAATTAGAACTTGGAGCAACACCGATTGAAGAGATCGAAATTCCTGACCGCTGTCGGCCGGGCATTGATGTTTACTTCACTGATCCTGACCACCGGTTTTTTAATATTCATATTTTCAGAAACACGAATACTGATGGATTTCGGCATCCTGGCCGGCATTGCCATTTTTACAGCGCTGCTCGGCGATCTGTTCATCGGGCCGGTATTGTTATCGTCACTTGATGTTTTGCGGAAACGTTTTTGGAAATAAAAAAGGGCACAGTACCCTGTGCCCCTACAGAAAATCGAGGTTTTTCTTTATTGATAGTGTTCTTTTTAATTTTTACAATTTTTTCATAGTAATCACCTAACCTGAATAATTCATAAAAATAGATGTTTGATCCAATAAAGTATTGTTTTAGAAAAAGTTATTATAGATAATTAACAAAACAAAATTGAACAAAAGATGAAAATTTAAAAAATTAGAATACTTCTGACTACAGGACAAAAAATGTTAAAAAACTCTGTATTAAAAACTATCTATAGGGAATAAACTATTAGTGATGTTTTTTTACCAATCTATTATTTTTGTGACTGAACTAACACTATTTTATTTATTGATTTAGTAAAATAAACCGCAAAATTGAAAAAGAAAAAGATGATATTTACTGAAATGCCATATCGTATCGAGAACGTAAGTCTGTGGGTGTGGCTATTTTTAATGTTTTTAGGCGGAAGGAGATCCCAACTATGAGACGATTTAATGCTTACCATCTTGTTTTCTTTAATGTGTTTCTGCTATTATCAAGTGTGATTTTAAACGCTACAGTTATCGAATCTGTTGGCGGAGAAACAGGTGACCGCAGCTGGGAAAACATGAATATTTGGGTGGGTGGGGCCGTCCCCGGTGCGGCCGATACCGTCGTTATAAACGGATTGGTGACCGTGTATACCCCAGTACCTGAGACTATTACCGCCTGCGCCAAATTGACGGTTAATTCCGGCGCAATCCTCAGGGATTACTGGGCCGGTGTGCTGCATGTAAACGGCGATCTGATCAACAACGGTACCATCGAAAATTCCTATGACGGTACTTACCATTTAGTTTTGAAAATAAGTGGTAATGTCACCAATAATGGAGAGTGGAAAAACGTACTGACGACATTGAATGGAGCGGAGACACAGCATTTGTCCGGTTCCGGTCTGTTTTCCTGTAAAGAATTTGTCAGTGAAAATTCTGCCGATACATTGATTGCCGACGCGAATCTGTTTTTTAACAATACTTTTGTTAATCTCAATAATGATAAATTTATGACTCAAGGATACACATTATCATTAACCAATGGATACATTAATAATGCCAATATTGTTGGAGAAAATGGTGAGTTATACATGAATGGTTCATGGTACGATGGCGCCTACTCCCACAATGCATGTTTGATGAATTCAGTGGTAACGGATATTACATTAACCGGTATTGTCGCTGTCAACGCGAATGTAATATTTGATGGTATCGTTATCGTGGCAGATACGCTTCAGAATGATTGTTACGATCCCTATGTATTACAGATTGATGGAGATATCATTAATAATGGACTGATTAGAAATGCAAATGATTCTTATTCATTAACTTTGAATTTAAATGGGAACATTACGAATAATGGCATCTGGATTAACGGAACAACTAACTTAAGCGGTAATTCATCGCAACATCTGACCTTCAGCAGCCCGTTTTCAAGTCGCTATTTTTATGATACAGATTCCAGCAGTGCGATTATCGCCGATACCGATCTGCATTTCCACAACTGCTATATGGATTTGGACAGCGCCGAATTTGATCTGCAGGGAAATCAGTTGTCCTTTACCGGTGATTATTATACCTACGAT
>Ga0180007_10001498_pt1 | contig 31573 bp, 38 predicted proteins | sample MM_PC_MetaG_FD_121122 | JGI IMG/M metagenome (GOLD analysis project Ga0180007, IMG submission 121122) | Groundwater microbial communities from the Aspo Hard Rock Laboratory (HRL) deep subsurface site, Sweden - MM_PC_MetaG | ecosystem: Environmental > Aquatic > Deep subsurface > Groundwater... | reverse complement strand
ATCCTTGGCGTTGACCCCGGTTCAGCTAGATTAGGCTGGGGGATTATTAAAGACGAATCCTCAAAACAAACAGTTGGGGACTACGGCTGTATCGAAACCAAAAAAGGCAACACAGACGCCAGTCGCCTAAAAGATCTTTATGACCAATTTATCACCATTGTTAAAACTTATAAGCCAGACGCAGTTGCCGTTGAAGACCTCTTTTTCTTTAAAAACCAGACTACGATTATTAAAGTCAGCCAGGCCAGGGGAGTCATCTTACTCGCCGCCGAAACTTTAAAAATCCCCAATTTTTCCTATTCTCCACTTCAAATAAAAATGGCCGTGACCGGTTATGGCCGAGCCGATAAAAACCAAGTTCAACAAATGACCAAAACAATTTTGAAACTTGAAACCATCACCAAACTGGATGACACCGCCGACGCCCTTGCCGTCGCTTTAACCCATGCCTTCACCCACAAAATGAAAAACCTAACTCACAAGTGACAAGGCCTGGCCTTGTCAAGAATAAGGTTGAACCTTCTCTCTATGTTACAATTAGATCATGATCGGACAACTTACAGGTAAACCTATCGCTCACACTCCAAATGCTCTAGTTTTAGATGTTAGGGGAGTTGGTTACAAAGTTTTTGTTTCTCCAAAACTACACCAACAAGCACTTCAATTAGATAAACTGACTCTTTTTACTCACACTCATGTTCGTGATGACACCCTCGACCTTTATGGTTTTATGTCTTTAGAGGACTTAAAACTATTTCAACTTATTATTAACATATCAGGTATCGGTCCTAAGATTGCCATTGCCTTGATGGACAAAGGCGTTGAAAATATTTCCTCTGCTATCAGTAAAGCCGATGTAGATTTCTTCACCGCCATTCCCAGACTTGGCAAGAAAAACGCCCAAAAAATTATTATTGAGCTTAAACCAAAATTAGGGGACTTAGAAGACCTTGATTTACTGGGGGAATCATCGGAAACAGTCGAGGCCATAGAAGCTTTAGCCGGCTTGGGTTTTAACAAAAACAAAGCCAGTCAAGCTTTAAGAGAAATCACCAAACCAGATGACTCTATCGAAGATAAAATCAAAAAGGCCATCAAATATCTCGGTCCCAAAAATGTCTAAACCAAAAACTGAAAAAATATTATCTTCTCTTCGCCCCTCAGAGTGGAGTAACTTTACCGGTCAAGAAAAAATCAAGAAAGCCTTAAGAGTAGCTTTGTCCGCCGCCAAAAAAAGACATGAAGCTTCCGAACATATTTTGCTTTATGGTCCTCCCGGGCTAGGTAAAACAACTCTTGCTCACTTAATAGCCAAAGAACTAAATGTTAATATTAGAGCTTCATCCGGTCCGGCCATCGAACGCGCCGGAGATTTGGCCTCAATTCTTACCAATCTCAATGATGGTGATATCTTTTTCATTGACGAAATTCACCGCTTAAGTAAGATAGTTGAAGAAACTCTTTATCCGGCTATGGAAGATTATCACTTGGATATTGTTGTTGGCCAGGGTCCCTCTGCCCGTACTTTACGACTTGACTTACCCAAATTTACTTTGGTTGGAGCTACTACCAGAATTGGTCTGATTGCCGCTCCCTTAAGAGACCGTTTTGGCATGGTTCATCGTTTAACTTTTTATGAACCGGAAGACTTGGTTAAAATTCTTCAAATTGCTTCCAAAAAACTGAAAATTAATCTTGATCACCAAGCCGCTCTCAGTCTGGCCCGTCGTTCCCGCGGTACTCCCAGAATTGCCTTAAAACTTCTTAAGCGTTGCCGAGACATGGCTCAAATAAGAGATAAGTCATCAATTACTAAAGATGTTCTCAAAGAATCCTTAGACTTACTCGAAGTTGACGATATGGGTTTAGACTCAAATGATAGAAGACTTCTAAAAGCCATTATTACTAAACACCAAGGTGGTCCGGTTGGGCTTAGTACCATGGCCGCTACTATTGCCGAGGAAAAAGACACCATCGAAGAAGTTATCGAACCTTATCTTCTTCAAATTGGTTTTTTAAAACGCTCATCAACCGGTAGAATAGCCACCAAAAAAGCCTTTGCTCACTTTAATAAAGTTTTACCTAAAGCTCTTCAATAAAAGCTATTGCTACTACAAGCTTCTGAAAAACTGCAAATACTGAGCCGGCCTATAAATAATTATATCCAGATTTCGTTTAATTGTCTCAAGTTTATAATCTTTTAAATTGTAACTGAGTAAAAATGTTACTTCTGCCTTCACTGCTCCGGCTAATACATGTGCATCGTTTTTATCATTAACATATTGTTTTGATTCTTTAACATCGCTTTTGTTAATCTTTATTATTTTAATCTTATTCTTTTTAATTAATTCATTAAGCCGACTAGTTACTTCTACTAAAACTGTATTTGATATTATTTTTTTTACTTTGGTTTCGTTTATTAACCAACTTGCAGCCCCTTTTTTTGATATCAATGCTGAAATTATCACATCAGAATCTAAAAAAATCTTTCTTACTTTTTTCATGCCTTTCGGGATTTATCAATTTCTCTTCGAACCATTTTTATATTTTTTAAATCAACTTTTTCTGCCTGATAAAGATCATAATCCAATCCCGTCAAAGCAAAAGACACAGAACTAGCCGGAATTCTAAATACCTTACCAATCTTTTTAGCTATAATCTCACCCCTCTTAATCAACTCATAAACAGTGTTCTTATTAAGTTGTAACATATTTGCCACTTGACTTGGAGTGAAAACTTGAGACTGTATTGTTTGCATAACTAAGCTAAACTATACTAAACTAAAAATGTCAATATTCAACAATCTATTCAAGATACATTGCTTTAAGTTGCCTTATATTTTTAAATCCAGACTTATCATTGGTTAGAATTTTAGTTACTTGATTATCTATTAAAGTTGCCGCCAAGAATAAATCAAAATGACTTTTAGCTTTTTTATTTGACTTACACAACTCAAGGTAAGTTTTTGTAGTTTGTGGCAGGGGAGAAACAATTTTAATTTTCGAGTTTACAATTTGTTTTGCTTTAGTTGAGGCTTTAACCAAAGACAAATTATAATAATCGGTTAATACTTGGACTAACTCAACGATACTTTGTTGGGCAATTACCAACTCAAAACCCTTAGTTTCAAATTCAGAAACTGTCTTTACTGTTTTAAGATAAAACTCAGACTTTTCATCTAATAAATATACCAATATATTGGTGTCAAATGCCAGTTTTTTGTTTAACATGTTTTTTATATAACTCACTTCGACTTGGTGGTTGCACTCCAGAAAGGTTAAGAGAACCAGCAAGTTTTAATATTGAGCTTGATTCATCTGTAGAACTAGATTTAATTCTCTTTGTTAGACCCTCTCTCATTAACTGGCTCAAACTAGTTTTTTGGCTAATTGCATAATATTTAGCCTCCTCCACTAAATAATCTGGTAAAGTGACCGTTGTTCTAGTTAACATATATACATAATAACATACTTATGTATCTATGTCAACTATTTTAACTTAAATATTACCCCAAATTGATCTTCTTGGACTATCTCAAATCTCTCATCCACTAAAGCTTGATCAAGTAAAGCCGAAAAATAATTTTTACCAATATATCCATAATTAACTTTAAACACTTCTTTTAAAACTGTATAAGGATCTTTTGTTTGGCCAAATGCTACTGCTCGATAAAGTTTATAAACCTCTTGATTTTTATGCCACATATAAACCGGATCCATAGTTACAAAGTAATCATTCTTTGGATTAATTCCAATAAAGTACTGCGAATCAGACCAATTAGCGTGGAAAATCAACTCACCCTCAGGCACATTTTGTTTTAACCACTCTCCCATATTTTCATAATGTTTATTGATTATAGTTATACCCCGAGCCGTAGCCACAATCTTAGAAAAACTGCTAAATAACAACCAAAAAACCAAAATCACCCCAGTTATCATAATTAAATTAATCGCTCTTTCAATTTTCTTCAAAAACTTTTTAAAGCCATCACTTTTCTGCCAATCACTGATAAACATTCCTAAGGTTAAAATCAAAAATGGGTAACCATGACTAACATATCTTTGTGACATCATTCCTAAAACAATAAAAATACTAGACAACAAAAACATTATCTGAGTGCTTTGCTTAGTTTTTGGTCTTTCCACTAAAACCACTAATACTATAAACAACAAACCCAAAACCATCACCGGATAGTTATTAAGGTATTCTAGGGTAGTCATTGGAAAAAACTCAGCCCCCAGTTCAAGAACTCCCCATCGAGCCGCAAAAAAAGGCACTAAGATACCATTTAAATAAAAATAAAAGAAGTTATTGGGTAAATTGGGATGTAATATAAAACCACCTAAAACCCCTGCCATGGTTATAAACACTCCTCGCCAATTTGCCTTTTGTTTAAATATCCAGCGGAATAAAGAAATAATTATGCCATAACCAATTACCAGGGGAGCTGTAATATGCATCATCGAGTAAACCAAAGAACTCCAAAAAATACCCTTATTCTTTTTTTGAATCAAAAAATGAACTACCCATAAACCCAAGGTAATTCCCAACACCATTGGCCTGGGCCTAGATAAGGTTTGTATAAAATGACCGGACAAAAAAGGAGCCAAACCTACCAAGATTAAACCCGCACCAGTAACATAGTAGCTGGCAATTATCACTAAACTACTGTAAAACACTCCGGAAAACACAAAAGCCGCCCATTTAGCCCCTACAAAAATATTACTAAAACCGGTGAAAGGGACTAAAAGCAAGTGATACAACCAATCTTTGTTGGAAAACTTATCTGCAAAATAAGAAAATCGAGCCTGAGGTAAAGTCTTTAAAAAACCGTTATTTCTAAACATCTCGGCCAGTCTGATATGGTAGTAGCCGTCTGCCCCCCAAATACTTGGAGTTAACCATTGAACTATTAACAATCCCAACAATCCCAATCCAATTACAAAAATAAGCAACCGAAAAGGTGACTCCTTAACAGGAGACCCGGCCAACGGCCGAGTCGGGACAGCGAAGCTGGAAGAAGTCACCTTATTGGATAATATTTTCTTCTTCATACTCCTCTTAAATATACTGCTTGCCAGGGTCGGTAGCTTGAGTAAAAAGTTTTTTCTTGTAACACTTCACCATTACGAACCACTTTCCAGTCAAAGGCCGCCTTAGCTCCCCAAGCCGCCCAATCGATCTGTTTAACCATTCCGGGAGCTAGTGATGGCGTATCTTCATACAAGGGTTCCGGCGGCGGAGTTTGATCCCATAATCTGGCATTACTAATTATTGCCACCCTTCCATCACTGGTTCCATATATCTCAAACTTTAAGTAGTTTGTAGAGATATTCACCGTCGCTTGAATCAAGATGTGGGCCGGGCTATCATTCATAAACTTTAAATCGGTACTGGGAGAGTAGATAGTCGCATCAATTCCCACCGGCGAATCTTGTTCATAATAACTAACCCTATAAGCATGGGGATGTCTTTCTATAATCGGTAAACCCGCATCAAGTGCCGCCCTAAACATAGTGGTTGAATCCTGACAAACTCCGCCACCATCGCCAAGAACAGTTCTACCATCCTTTATGATATAAGCACTCTGATATCCGGTTGCCATTGAAATATCTCCCACACTACTATTAAATGAAAAAATCTCCCCCGGCTTTACCAAAACCCCATTTAACTTATATGCCGTCAAAGCCACATTATGTTCCCTAGAAGGAATTGAGCCATGAAAAGTTGACTCACCTTTTCCCAGCAACTCACGAATTCCAAGATCATTAATCTCTTCAATCGACACCTCAGGTTTTGTTATATCCATTACCAACTTGATTATAGTTTTATTACAATCTACCCCTGTTTCACACTCCAAATTTTCAAACTCAAATAATTTATTAATAATTTCACTTTGTGATTCCTCTTCATTAAGTTTAAGGCCATCAATCGCCGGCTTAAACTCAATCACTCTCCCATTTTTAAACCTAAAAACCGCGTTTTGTGGCTCTCGGTTAACCTCTTCACTCATCAAAACTAATAACTCTCCAACCTTGTCTTTATTAAACCCACCTTTAAAATCGACTAAATCAAGCAAACCTTGATCGCTAAGATGTTTTCTACCACCATCATAATCTAAAATAACTGTCTTGTTTTTTAATAACTCTCCACGTTTTTGAGTTAAAGCTAAATTATTAGGGCTGACTTGTACCTCAACTAACTCGACGAAAACTTCAATTTTAGAAAAATTCAAACTAGAAAGCCCACTGTAAATATCACCTAATAATTTTTCTCTATCAACCACTCGACCACTTTTACCGGGTACTATCATCACCTGGTTATCTTGAGTTATAAACAGCGAGGAATAAATAGGTGGCGTAGCTATTTGAGATATTAATAAATCCACTTGTTCTTCTATCAACTTTTCGTTTAACTCATACAAAAAATTCAAGTTTTCTTTATCAAACCACAGCTTCCACCTAGACTTTAGATTATTAATAAAGTCTTTATCTCTTCCAAGTAAATATGCCCTCTCTGCTGTTAATTGAGGATTATATTCTAACTCACTTGCTTCAACTACAAAGCCTTGATTACCAAATCCAATTTCTAAAATTGGTATCTCTCTAGGAATTGATTGCTCCAAAACCTTTTTAGCTTCATCAATCCTTAAATTCGACAGGTTATTTTGGCCTACAAACACAAAGGGATAAATCTTTTGTGTATATGAAAAACCATACAGCCACATAATCCCAATCAAGCCTGTTAAAACTCCTAAAAATATCACGGTACTTTGTTTATATATCTTGCTTATCATAAGAGGTCTTTGTTAAGATAATAACACACTTATGAATGATCCAAATATTATTTCACCTCCTTTTCCAATCTCTCCACCTTCATCTACAGATACTGTTCCTCCGCCTCCTCCTATTATTCCAAAGGCATCACCTGCCCCCGAGCCCGAAGCAGGGGAACCGGCTCAAGTCGTAGATCCAATCTTCAAAAAAATTCTACCCATCTTAATTGGCCTTGGAGTTATCATTCTCTTATTTCTCCTAGTTACTAAAGTAATTATTCCAAAATTTTCAAAACCAAAAGAGCCGGAAATTATTTCATTAAAATACTGGGGGCTTTGGGAACCGGAAAGCGTTATCTCTCAAATAATCAGTGATTATCAAGTTACCAACCCAAACATCAATATTCAATACATTATGCAATCTCACCAAGATTATCGAGAGCGTCTTCAATCGGCTCTAGCTAAAGGTGATGGCCCCGATATTTTTAGATATCACAACACCTGGCTACCAATGCTCAAGGCCGACCTTTCCCCTATGCCTGAAACTATTTACTCAAACAATGAATTTGACTCCACTTTTTATCCGGTCGTCAAAAAAGATGTTTTTTCCGGCGGTCGTTACTATGGAATTCCCCTGGAATTTGACACTCTCGCCCTCTATATAAACCAAGATATCTTTGCCTCTATGCCTGACCTAAAAGTCCCCACTACCTGGAACAACCTTCGTCAAACTGCCTTTAAGCTTCGACAATTTGATGAAACCGGCAAAAAACTAATTCGTGGCGGAATTGCTCTAGGGACAACCAATAATGTAGATAATTTTTCAGACATTTTAGGTTTAATGATTCTTCAAAATGGTGGTGATCCCGGTCAACCGGATTCCGAAGCTGTTAATTCCGCTATGCAGTTTTATACCCTTTTTGCCACTCAAGACAAAAGCTGGGATACTACTCTGCCACCCTCAACTTATTCCTTTGCCACCGAAAAAGTGGCCATGTTTATTGCCCCTTCTTGGAGAGCTTTAGAAGTAAAAGCCATTAATCCCAATCTTAACTTCAAACTTTATCCTGCCCCCCAATTACCTGGGACCAACATTGCTTGGGCCACTTACTGGATTGAAGGAGTTTCTAAAAACTCCACTCAGTCCCAAGCCGCTTGGGAATTCTTAAAGTATCTAAGCACTAAAGAAGTTTTAGCCAAAATGTTCTCCGTAGCTTCCCAAACCAGACTTTTTGGTGAACCCTATAGCCGTCAAGATATGGCTTCAAATCTTCAAGCCGATCCTTATGTTGGGGCTATCTTATCTCAAGCTATCTCTGCTCAATCATGGCCCCTAGCCTCAAGAACTTTTGACAATGGCATCAACGACAAACTAATAAAATATTATGAAGACGCCATTAACTCTTACTTAAAACAAGATTCGGAAAAAACCATCACTCAAAGCCTAACTCAAGGAGTAACTCAAGTCCTGTCTCAATACGGTCTTTCAAAGTAGTATGGTTCCGAATTTTCTAGCAACCCTCGCCTACGCTGACATCTTCGACTATCCCTTAACCAAAAAAGAAATCAATAAGTGGCTAATTAAAGGACAAATGGTTCCGAACTTCAGCAAGTACTCTTGCGATCCCGAGCAGAGTCGAGGGACTAGTTCGGAACCTTTGGTTGGGAAAACCTCCTTTTTCTTCCACCTTCCCAACCGCTCTCATCTCGTCAAACTCCGCCGCCAACGCCAGCACTTTAGTCAATTAAAGTTTAAAAAAGCCAGAAAAATAGCTAAGATATTAAGTTTTATTCCCAGTGTTAAATTAATTGCTGTTACCGGAGCTCTTGCCATGAACAACTCAGATAAAAACGACGATATTGACCTAATGATTGTTACCAAAACCAACCGCCTTTGGCCCACTCGTTTATTAACCATTCTCATCCTCGAGCTTTTAAAGTCTCGTCGTCGTCCTACCAGGCCTCGTTGGTTCGGAACTTCAAAGTCCGTTGGTTCGGAACTTTTAGATGTTCCAGAGTTTCGAACCTTGGTATTTTCTGATAGTTCCGAACCTTCTATATCAAAAATGGACAAAATCTGCCTCAACCTCTTTCTAGACGAATCAGCCCTAGCTATCCCAAAATCTCGGCAGAATCTTTACACCGCCCACGAAGTCTGCCAAATCAAACCCTTATATAGCAAAAACAAAACCTACGAAAAATTCTTATCTCTAAACTCCTGGGTCAAAGCTTATCTCCCCAATGCTATCCCCAAAGGACAGTCCTTAACAGGAGACCCGGCCAACGGCCGAGTCGGGACGGCGAAGCCGGAAGGACTGTCCTTAATGAAAAAATTTCTTAATCTCCTCAACCTCCTCGCCTTTCATTTCCAACACGCCTACATGAAGCCAAAAATCACTCGCGAAAAAATCTCTCTTCATAGTGCCTTTTTTCACCCTCGCCCCACCGGCAAAATTGTATTAAAGAAATATAAACAACGACTTCAAAGTTGTGGGGTTCCGAACTTCAGCAAGTACTCTTGCGATCCCGAGCAGAGTCGAGGGACTAGTTCGGAACCTTCAGCGGTTATCAAAGTCCTCGTCACCGGCTGTTTCGATGTCTTACACCAAGAACACAAAAACTTTCTTAAAGCCGCCAAAAAACAAGGCGATATACTATTAGTTGGCCTAGAAACCGACTCTAGAGTAAAAAAACTAAAAGGAAAAGATCGTCCAATTAATACGGTTCGTAACCGTATTAAAAATCTCAAAGCTCTCAACATTGCCGATCAAGTTTTTGTTCTTCCAAAAAAATTCGATTCTCCAAAAGACCACCTCGCTTTAATTAATCAAATTAAACCAAATATTCTAGCTGTTTCCTCTCATACCCCCAACCTCCCTGCCAAACGTCGTCTCATGAAATCCATCGGAAGAGTTGTTCTAGTCGTCCTTCCCCACAACTCCAAATTCTCCACCACCAAAATAATTCGAGGTTCGTAACCTTGAATTTCCAAGGTCCGACCTTGGAATATTTTTAAAATGATAAAATCAGACAAATGAAACAAAATATTAAAATAGCTTATTTTTTAACTTTCTGTTGGAACGCACTATTTTGGCTTGGTATTTGGTTATTATATTATCTCAAATTTACTGACTATCAGGGAATTGGTTTAATTGAAACCGCTTGGATTACTATTTCCATTTTAAGTGAAATTCCTACTGGAGCTATTGCCGATATTTTTGGTAAAAAATATACTCTTTTCTTTGCTTTCTTTTTTCAAACTATTGGTCAAATAGTCATGGGTTTTGCTCAAAATTATTCACACCTGATTATCAGTGTTGTTATCATGACTTTAGGATCAACTCTTTTTTCTGGATCATATGAAGCCTTAGTTTTTGATTCTTTAAAACAGCTTAAAAAAGAAAAAAACTATGGCAAAATATTAGCCAACATCCAAACTATTAGTTTAGGAGCTTGGGCAATATGTAGTATTATTGGAGGTTTCCTTTTTACCATTAAACCGAATCTTACTTTTATTATTACTGGTAGCTTCTTTTTCTTAGGACTAATAGGAACCTTATTTTTAACTGAGCCAGACATTGACACCGAAAAATTTACATTAATTACCTATATTGACCAAACTAAACAGGGCTTTTATCAATTATTTAATTCTGTTTCTAGGAAAAAAATTATTAGCTTGTTAATTATTTCCTCACTACTAGTTATTCCCCACGAATTTTTAGGCGATGCCATTATTATTGACTTTGGTTTCAAACCAAAAGAGTTAGGATTTTTTTACAGTCTTTTATTTATAATTTCTGCCTTAGCTGTGCAACTAACTCCCAAAATAAAAAAACACTTTACTGCCACCAAATCCTTTTATTTTCTTAATCTTATTTATTCTATCTTAATGTCAATCATGATTTTTCTATCCAAGTATTTTGGAGGAATTGCCATACTTGGCATCACCTCCATTTACCATATTAATAAAAATATTACCTCTGAGATAGTCAACCAAAGCACCAAGTCAAAATATCGTGCCACCACTATCTCCACCTTTAATTTATTATTAATCATTCCTTATGCCTTAATCGCCATCTTCATTGGGAAATTTATTGATTCATTCTCTGCCAGAATATTCGCCGTCTATTTTGGCATATTTTTATTTATTGTTACTTTTTTTCTTTACGTTAACTACTCAAAAAAAACAAAATTCAATATTTAAAGCTCCGAACCTTCAGCGACCAAAGTTCTCGTCACCGGTTGTTTTGACGTCCTTCACCGGGAACACAAAAAGTTTTTAACCGCCGCCAAAAAACAAGGCGATATACTATTAGTCGGCCTAGAAACCGACTCTAGAGTAAAAAAACTAAAAGGTAAAAATCGACCCATCAATCCTCTTAATCTCCGCATTAAAAACTTAAAAAAATGGGGAATTGCCAATAAAATATTTTCCTTACCGGAAAAATTCGATTCTCCAAAAGACCATCGCGCTTTAATTAATCAAATTAAACCAAACATCCTAGCTGTTTCCTCTCACACCCCCAATCTCCCCGCCAAACGCCGCTTTATGAAATCCATCGGCGGAGTTGTTTTGGTCGTTCTTCCCCACAACCCCAAATTCTCCACCACAAAACTCCTTGACAAATAACTAAAAAGTAATGTATATTATATACATTATGATGTTAAGAAAACAACTTTATTTAACCGAAGAGTTAGATCAAAAATTAAAACTATTAAGTTTAAGTTTAGGTAAACCAGTCGCTGAAATTACTCGTCAAACCATTAAAATTGGGCTTGAAAATACCAAAAAGAAGATTAAACCTCTTTCTGGCTTACTCTCTATTGTCGGAGAAGGGATTGGCCCAAAAGATCTTTCTAAAAATTTAGATAATTATCTTTATGGAAGTAAATCTTCTAAATGGGGAAGATTATATAAAAAATGAAACTTTTTATTGATGCTGATGCTTTTGTTGGCACTTATATCCCACAGGATGCACATTATCAAAAATGTCTTAAATTAATTTTAAAAATTCATCAATCAAAAGCAGTTGTTTATACGTCAAACACCTCATTTTACGAAGCAGTAACAGTTATTAGTCAAAAAGCAGGTAAAGATAAAGCCAAGCTTTTTCTTAAAAAAAGTTTAAAGGGTGTTAAGGTTATCTATATTGATTCTTTTCTTGAAGCAAAAGCCCAACAAATTTTCTCTCGCCAAACTTCAAAAAATGTTAGTTTTTTTGATTGTATAAATATGGCTATTATGGAAAAACTCAAAATCAAATATATCTTTTCTTTTGATTTACATTACAAGAAAAATGGCTTCTTCCGCTATGGTATTGATTAAAAAAAACCAACTTTTAAGATTAAAACAAGAAAAAGGTCTCTTAATTATTGAGCCTGTTCGTACCTTGCCTTATCCTGTTCGAAGCTATTCTAAAAAAGACTTAAACCAATTTATTAAACTAGATGCCAAAGAATCAAAAGAACTTAAAACCAAAAGTTTTCTTTAATGCTTCAGTTATTTTATCTGGCTTATACTCCCCAAAGGGAGGTTCAGCCAAACTTCTTTCTTGGGTTAAACAGAAAAAGATAATAGGTATTATTAGTGAAATTATTGTTGATGAAATTTTTAGACATACAGCCAAACTTAAACTAAAAAAATCATCAACAGCCAAATTTTTAATCAACAATTTTCAAATAATACCTGCGCCCCCAGAGCCAACAGTAATCAAATATTACTCAACAATTATTGACTATGGTGATGCCCATGTTTTAGCTTCAGCCAAACAAACTAAGTGTCAGTATCTGGTTTCATTAGACAAAAAACACCTTTTAAGTCTACAAAAAAAGATTAAAATTTATTCAATCGTTTCCCCGGGTAAGCTCATCGAAACCCTCTCCAATATTTAAAGTTCCGAACTTTAAATGATAGAATAATTCTTATGAATGTAATTTTTAGAAAAGCCACTTCCAAAGATTGGAAAACCATCCAAAAACTAAATTATCAAGCTATGAAGGCTAACTTTGAATACAATAAATTTATTAAACTCAACTGGGAATTTACCAAATGGGGTGAAAATTATTTTAAAAACATAACTAAAGATAAAATTAAACCCTGTTTTATCGCCAAACTTGATGATAAACCCATCGGGTACCTCAATGGCTATCAAAAAAATCAAGGCCACCGAACTATTAAAACCGCCGAAATTGAAAATGTAGCCGTTTTACCATCGCATCAATCTCAGGGAATTGGCTCACAATTAATCAATGAATTCAAGGCATGGTGTAAACAAAAAAATATTACTCATTTATGGGTTAATGTTTACTCCAAAAATAAACGAGCCATAAAGCTATACAAAAAACTTGGATTAAAACCCATTGATATATCTTTTGAGGGAAAAATCTAATATGTTAAAAAACCAATTCCTTACCCAAAAAATCAAAGAAGTAAAAGAAGCCCACAAAAAAGGCTACGCCATTAAAAAATATCACGCTCTCACCGGTGGCTCGTACATTCGCGATCTTGTTTATGGAGCCAACGACGGTATCGTCACTACTTTTGCCGTGGTGGCCGGTGTGGCCGGTGCCAACCTTTCTTCAAATATTGTTTTAATTTTAGGTTTTGCTAACTTATTTGCCGACGGTTTAGCTATGGCCATTGGTAACTACTTAGGCACCAAGTCAGAGCAAGAATATATTGAAAAAGAAAGAAAGACGGAGGAGTGGGAAATCGAACATGTACCAGATTGTGAACAAAAAGAAATTAAAAATATTTATCGGAAAAAAGGTTTTAAAGGTAAATCCTTAATCCAAATAGTTGATCTGGTTACTTCCAACAAAAAACTCTGGATCGACACCATGATGATAAACGAGCTTGGAATCTTGCCCAATGATGACACTAGTCCGGTTAAAAACGCCCTTGCTACTTTTTTTAGCTTTACCTTTGCCGGTTTATTCCCACTATTACCCTACATTTTTTTATTTTCAAACTCTTTTAATATCTCCATTATTTTTACCGGTTTAAGTTTATTTACCGTCGGCGCTCTTCGCACTTTTATTACCAAAAAACACTGGTTAATCGCCGGCCTAGAAATGCTCTTCGTTGGTGCCATCGCCGCCATTGTTGCTTTTGCCACCGGCTACTTTATTGACCAAAAATTAATCTAATGAAAATAAAAAATATATATAACGAAAAACTTGACGTTACCATTTCTGGTGACCCAACTAACAACAGGGCAATAATTTACTCTTATGGTTTTGGTGGTCGACGAGGTGGTGGCTATTCTCTTTCTCAAAATATTGAGTCCACTTTTATCAAAACTCATCAGTTTATTCGCTTTGATTTCTCAGGCTACGACCAAAGTGAAGGTTTGGCTCAAGATGGTTGTCTATCTAAACACGCGCAAGATTTAAACACAGTCATTAAATATGTTCACAAAAACCTAACTTTAAACATTTCAATTATTGGTCACTCACTGGGCAGTTTTATTCTTTCCAAAGCCAATCTATCCAACGTCACTCAAGCCATCTTATTAAGTCCTCCCAGTTCTGGTCCAGACGCAGCCAAAACTTTAAAACAAAAACTTGTTAAAAGGGGAGTAAAATTTAATCCCCAAGGAATCACTTATTACCAATTAAGCAGTGGTGGCACTCAAGAGCTGGGTAAGCAATTTTGGCAGGATCTAAACAATCTGGATATCGATCAAGAGTTAATCAAACAACTTACAGCCACCAAGATTACCATTATTAAACCTCTTCAAGATGAGGTTGCTGGCAACAAAAACTTTACCCATTATCAACAAATCAAAGGTCTCAGTTATATTTCCCTTAATGGTAGTCATGATTTTAAAGATTATCAACACAGAGAAACACTAATCAATCAGTTGAGCAAACTTCTTTAATCCACATTCCCCGCTTGACAAATTTTTCTAAATCCCATAAACTAGCACTTGCTATCAATGAGTGATAGCTTATTTTAATTAATAAATTAATAATTTTAGGAGGAAAAATATGACAAAGCCAAACATTAAACCTGTTGCCGGATATATATTAGTCGAACCGGTAGCTGTTCAAAAAAAGACTGTTTCAGGTATTTACCTACCCGACTCTCACGATGAAAAACCACAGCAAGCTAAAGTTTTAGCCGTAGGCCCGGATGAAGTAACCGATTCAGGCGCCAAACGCCCCGCTCCTTGTAAAAAAGGAGACACCATTATTTACAAAAAATGGGGTGGTAATGAAGTTAAACTTGGTTTAACCGAAAAAGACGAAGTTTTATTTATCGAATTTAAAGATGTACTAGCTATTGTTAAATAAAGGAGAATTTATGGCAAAACAAATTATTTTTTCAGAAGAAGCTCGTCAAAAACTCTTAAACGGAGTTAATATTTTGGCTAAAGCTGTAGTAACCACTCTCGGTCCCAAAGGCCGAAATGTGGCCTTAGATGGATCTTTTGGTGGCCCCACCATTGTTCACGATGGTGTTACTGTAGCCAAAGCGATTGAGCTCGAAGATCCATTTGAAAACATGGGGGCTCAACTTATTAAAGAAGCCGCTTCAAAAACCAATGATGTTGCCGGTGACGGCACCACCACCTCTACATTATTAGCTCAGGCTATTGTCTCAAGAGGACTTAAAAACGTTACCGCCGGTGCCAACCCTATGCTTATGAAAAAGGGTATAGATAAAGGTGTTAAAGTCATTGTTGAGGAAATTAAAAAAATCAGCAAACCTGTCAAAGGAGATCAAGAAATTGCTCAAGTAGCCACTATTTCTTCAGCCAGTGTTGACATTGGTAATAAAATTGCCGAAGCCCTAAAAATGGCCGGTCGAGATGGGGTTGTCGAAGTCGAAGAATCCAAAGGCTTTGAGATGTCTATTGACCACAAAGAAGGTATGGAGTTTGACAAAGGTTACGCCTCTCCTTACTTTGTTACTAACCCGGACAAAATGGAGACAGAGATCGAAAACCCTCTTATTCTTATCACTGATCTAAAAGTAACTGCCATTGCTGACCTTCTTCCGTTTTTAGAATCAGCCGTAAAAGTAACTAAAAATATAGTTATTATTGCCGATGATATTGAGGGCGAAGCTCTAGCCACTCTCGTAGTCAATAAACTTCGAGGTGCTTTTAACCTTCTTGCTATCAAAGCCCCGGGCTTTGGAGATAGAAGAAAAGCCATGTTGGAAGACATTGCCATTCTAATCGGAGCTTCAGTAATTTCAGAAGATACCGGTAGAAAGCTAGATTCAGTTACCGTCGAAGACTGTGGTAATGCCGAAAAAGTTTGGGCGGGCAAAGACGCCACTAGAATTATTGGTGGAAAAGGCGACAAAAAATCTATCAATGCCAGAATCGCTTCTATCAAACAAGAGATGGATCGTACCGACTCTGACTTTGATAAAGAAAAACTTCAAGAAAGATTGGCTAAACTAGCCGGTGGAGTTGCTGTTATCAATGTTGGTGCTGCCACCGAGATAGAACTCAAAGAAACTCAAGAAAGAGTTAAGGATGCAGTCGAAGCCACCAAAGCCGCTATCGAAGAAGGTATTGTTCCTGGTGGTGGTGTTACTTTGCTTCGAGCTGTTAAAGCACTTAGTGAAGTTAAAGCTGACAATGAAGACGAAAAAATCGGCTTGGATATATTAAGATTTGCTCTTCAACAGCCGGTCAGATTACTAGCCGAAAACGCTGGTGCCGATGCTGGCTGGGTAGTCAAAAAAGTTGAACAAGGCAAAAAAGACTTTGGTTTCAACTCTCTAACTATGGAATTCGGTTCCATGTTGGAACAGGGGATTTTAGATCCGGCTAAGGTTACTAGAACCGCACTTCAAAATGCCGCTTCAGTGGCTAGCATGATCTTAACCACCGAGTGTCTAGTTACCGAACTCCCAAGCAAGGACGACAAAGCCATGCCAATGGGTGGCGGTATGCCTCAAATGGGTGGCATGGGAATGTGAAAATAACAAAAGGTCCGTCCTTTGCGAATGCGAAGGCCGGACCTTAGAGGATTCGAGTGGCGTAAGCCACCCGAAAATTTAAATTCCAGGTACGGAACCTGGAATATTTATCATTGACAACCATTAAGTAATGCTTTATACTTCATAGTATAATGAAAAACATACTTAAATCTATCGATAAGAAAAAGAAACAACTTGATAAACTAAAACCTTTATCAAAAGAGCTGGCCAACAATCTCCAAAACTGGCTTAGAGTTGAACTAACCTATACTTCAAATGCCCTTGAGGGAAACACTCTTTCTCGACTTCAAACCGCCTTAGTTTTAGACAAAGGCATAACCGTAGATGGAAAATCCTTAAATGAACATCTGGAAATCACCAATCATGCTCAAGCCTTGGACTATATTTATACTCTTGCTAAAAAAAACTATTTATTAAAACAAAAAGACATTCTAAATATTCACCAAATAATATTATCAAAGATTGACGATCAAAACGCTGGTAGGTATAGATCCATTTCTGTTAGAATTGCCGGTTCAAGAGTTATTATGCCCAATCCGGCCAAAGTCAGTCAACTAATGACAAAATTTGTTAATCAAACTAACTCTGTAAAAAAAGTTCATCCGGCTAAGTTCGCCGCCGACGTTCATTATCAATTAGTTAGTATTCACCCCTTTAGTGATGGTAATGGTCGCACCGCCAGGCTATTAATGAACCTTTTTTTAATTAAAGCCGGCTATCCACCTATTATCATTAAACTTAGAGATAGGCATGCATACCTAAAATCTTTAGAAACAGCCCAACTTGGTGGAAGCCTAACAAGCTATTATAAATTAATTTATAAGTCACTCATCAATTCTTTAGATATCTATCTATCTGCATTGGTTCCGAACTTTCAAGGTAGTTTGGAACTTTCAGGACTACTTAAAATTGGACAACTGGCTAAAGCTACAAAAGAAACGGTTTCCACCATTAGATTTTGGACCACTCAAAACCTACTAACTGTCAGCAGTCACTCTAAAGGAGGTTATCAGCTTTATAGTCCAAGCGTGATTAATCAAGTTAAAAAAATTCGCCAACTTCAACAAAAAAGATATACAATTAAAGAAATTAAATCCCGACTATAAATATGATTAACCTAAAAAACTATCACAAATGTTTTATTGGAGCCCTCGCCACTCTGGCCCTATTTGTCTTAAGCCTAGCTGTTCTCGCCATTTCCCTTTTTTCCGCCAATCGAAAACAAGCCGGTCAAATCAACCAACTTAAAGTTAACACTCAATTTCCTTACTATTGACAAAAGTAAGGAATAATAGTAAAGTAAGGAATATGACTATTTCCGCTACGATTACTTCCAAAGGTCAAGTTACTATACCCAAGTCTATTAGAGACCTTCTCGATTTAGCCAAAAATGATCTATTGGTTTTTACTGTAAAAAAATCCAAAGAAGTTGTGGTTACTCCCATCAAAACAGATATTATGTCCCTCTATGGTTCACTAAAAACCAATAAAGGATATATTCCTTTATCAAAAATTAGAAAGCAACTCCAACATGATTTAGGCAAGGAATACCAAAAAGAATCATAATGAAAAAAAAGTATTTTCTTGACACCAATATCTTTTTAAGATTCTTGTTAAATGACCACTCAACTTTATCGCCAAAAGCAAAAAAATATTTTAATTTACTCTCAAACAATCAAGTAATTCTTATCAGCAATTCTTTGGTTATTGCTGAAGTTGTCTGGGTTTTAAAATCTTTTTACAAATATTCTCACATAAAAGTTAACAACTCTCTTACCCCCTTATTGTCACACAAAAATCTAAAGATTAACGACAAGCCAAGTATTTTTAAAACTCTTGATCTTTGCCAGAGAAAAAACCTTGATTTTGTAGATGCATATATTTATTTTGAAGCAAAAAAAAGAAAAATAAAACTAATCACCTTCGATAAAAAACTAAACAAACTATCCAAATAATTACTTTACCAAAGCTAACTTTACCGGCTCAAAATCAGGTAATATCATTAACGGATTAATTGCTTTTCCATCTTGATAAACCTCTAAATGTAAATGTGGTCCGGTTGTCCATCCGGTCATACCCACAGTTCCAATTACTTGAAAACTTGTAACTTTTTCTCCCTCGACCACTTTCATTTCTTTCAAGTGTGCATATCGAGAAACTAATCCATTATCATGTTTAACCACCATAGTAGTACCCCAACCCAATCTTCCAAATCGAGCCTCGGTAATTACTCCATCTGCAATTGGCCTGATTTCTGTCCCCTCTGGAGCCAAAATATCAATAGCCTTATGAAAAGCATGATAACCTTGACCCACCGCTCCCTCAAAAGGTTTTTGTAAAGTCGTTTTTGTCACAATCTTAACATCTGGAGTAGATATTAAGGTGGGCTCATTGACCACTTCAGTATTAGTTGCCAGGATATTTCCCATTAATCCAAAAAACATAATTACCACTGTCAATCCCACCCCAACAAATTTAGATACCAAACTACCACCAGGCCTGCCTGCGCAGGCAGGCCTGCCTGGTTTAGATTTTGGCACAAAAACTCTAAACACCTGGTAAGGAAACATAATCACAGTTAGCAATACCGACCAAAAGGTCAAAGCTATGTAGCTGGTTAGAAGTTTTAAAAACAAAATTAGATTTCGTTTCATGTTATGGCTTATTAAGCCATAAAAAAATCCTCGCGTTTTTGCAAGGACTATCAAGTAGTATAACACAACAACCTATAATGTCAACATCAAGAGGCCTAGGTCGGAATCGAACCGACGCCTAGCTGTTTTGCAGACAGCCGCGTTTCCACTTCGCCACTAGGCCATTTACCATATTCTACCAGAATTATTGTAATATTTGCTTTCCTTTGATAGAATCTCCTTGAGATGAAACGAACACTAAATTATTTTTTCCTCATTACTTTCTCTCTTTTGTTAGCGGGTTGCTCTATTTTGCCTGGAAGTAAAAAATCAGCCCTCTCTGTTACTACTAGTCCCAAAGCTACCATTTTTTTAGATGGTGAACACTTGGGATCCACTCCTTATTATAATGAAAAACTTAAAAGTGGCCAATATGTTTTAAAAATAGTTCCCGAGTCCACAGGCCAAGCTTTAAATCCATGGGAAGGTAGAATTACTCTTAGTCCAAGTATTTTAACTGTTGTTAATAGAGAGCTTGGTTTAACTGCAGACTCTTCTTCTGGAGAAATCTTATCTTTTGAACCCTTAGCAGATAAAAATGCCACTTCTATTTCTGTAGTTACTACTCCAGACGGAGCAGTAGTTAATTTAGACGGAGAACCCAAAGGTTTTGCTCCACTCTCAATAGACAACATATCAGAGGGTGATCATGTTTTGGTTATTACCTCGCCTGGGTTCAAACAAAAAACCATTAAAGCTAAAACAGTTAAAGGTAACAAACTTATTGCCTCGGTTCAGTTAGCTCGGGATACTAGCGATATAATTGAGGAAGAAAAGGAACAAGAAGCCACCCCCTCAGCTACACCAAAGGCTTCTCCTAAAGCCACCCCCTCAGCTACACCAAAGGCCTCTCCTAAAGCTACCAGTAGCGATGACCCAGCCAGACCATATGTTGAAATTAACTCTCCAGATACCGGTTGGGTTAATGTTAGAAGTGAAGCTAGTACGACGGGAGGCGATGACACTATCTTAACCAAAGTAGATCATGGTGAAAAATTTCCATTGGTAGATACTACTGTTAATGGTTGGTATCAAATTGAATATGAAACCGGCAAAGAAGGCTGGATCTCTGGCAAATACGCCGAAAAATTCGAATAAATTCGAGGTTCGTAACCTCGAATATTTGATATTTTCACCCCAACCCGTACAAAATCCCCACCACCATTAAACCCCACAAACCCACTGTTATTAACATTGGTCTATCAGAAGTTAAAACCCTTGCCGGCGATTCCCCCTCATTTTGCTCATAGATTAAATGTAAGTATCTCATCACTCCATAAATCACTAAGGGCACTGTTGCCATTAACCATTTTTCAGATCTAAAAGTTAAGGGTAAATCCGCTAGCAAAGTTAATGCTTTTCCGGAAAATGAAAAAGCCGGGAACATAAAAGCAAACAAAGCATAAGTTAACCAAGTAGTGTTAGCAAACATCGAAGTATAAATATCCAAAAGTTTTTCCGGATATTTTCCCAACACCTTTCTGCTTCCAGTTTTTCCTTGAAGTAAAGTCAACTCACTTCTTCTCTTTCCGATAGCCAAAAATAGCGAAAAAGAAACAATACAAAGCAACAACCACACATTAATGTGAGCTCCAATAATTATGGCTCCGGCATACACTCGTAAAATAAAACCAAGTGAGATAATCATTACGTCAAAAATCGGCTCATTTTTCAAAAAATTAGTGTAAATAACTTGCAAAATCAAGTAAAAAAACATTGCTAAAAACAAGAAAAATGACAACGACCATCCAAGGGCAAAGCTCACAACAAATCCGCTTAAACTTGCAAATAAAGCCACTCCAATCGGTAACTCACCGGAAGCAATTGGCCGCTTTTTTTTAAAAGGATGTTTTCTATCAGATTCAAGATCAACAATGTCGTTTAGAATATAAACACTTGAAGTTAATATCGAAAAAAACACCACCGCCAAACTAACCGTAAAAAATTTATCAAAATGAAATAACCAGCCGGAAAAAACCAAACCTGTGTACAAGCTAAAATTCTTTAGGACTTGTCTGGGCCTGGCTTCTTTAAAGAGTAGGAATAACTGTTTAGCCATAAAAGTAAAGCTCCAACTAAAATTGCTAATAATACGATTGTATACATTTTCTGTTTAGCATTCAAATTTAAAGCCAAAAATCCCAAAAATCCGGATACCAGCCAATAAAAAATGGCTATTCGCCTTTTGCCCCAGCCAAAGTCCATTAACTTATGATGTAAATGTCCTCTATCCCCCCAGAAAGGGGATTTTCCCTGTAAAATTCTCCTAAAAATACTATACAAAGCATCCATCATTGGAATTCCTAACACCAAGATAGCCGTAGCCACTTTAGCTCCGGACAAAATTGACAACACTGCCAAAAAATATCCGGCCAATGTCCCACCCCCATATCCCGGCATAATTTTTTGAGGATAAAAATTAAATAACAATAACCCAAGGTAGCTAGCCGCTACAATAAAAGCCAAAATAATCACCGGCCACTGGGTTACATCATCAACAAATCTCAAGCTAAGTAACCCAATCACGCTTGAAGCCACCACTACAATTCCCGGTAACTGTCCATCAAGACCTTTAGACCAATTAACAAAATTCATCGTAGAAACAATCCAGAACAAAGCCATCAAATCTGCCAAAATCCAAATAGTTCGAAGCTTGCCAAAGATAAAGATAGGAATTTGAGGCCGGCTTAAATTAATTACCGCTCCACTTATAAATGGATTACTGATATAAGGAACTCCAATTCCCACTCCCACGACCAGTGTTGCCGCCAAAAATCCAAGCCCCAACCTAAAGTATGGGTTTAAATTTTTTACATCATCCCAAACTCCAATTATTGCTATTAAAAATGCTCCCATCAAAATCCCCACCAAGTGTTTGTCAATTGGTAAAAATATTAAACTGCTAATTAATATCACCAAAAAAATAGCCACCCCGCCACCCCGAGGCACGGGATATTTATGGACCACTTTTGGGTGATTCTGCTTTTTAGGATCATCCATCCATCCAAGTTTTTTATAAATAAAAATTATTACTGGAATAATTGCCACTGACAGAAAAAATCCAAAACCAAACACTTTAATTAATTGAAGTAACTCCATTTATACCACCAAGCCTATTACTTTTACTAACGATATTAAATTCATTAAAGACACTAAACTTCCAATCCAAGTCAATAATTGAGCTAACAACTTATCTTCATCCAAAACCTGTATCGCCCATCTTACACAAATGATTTGAATCATTAAACTAAAAACCGGTAACATCAACAAACCCCAAACAGAAATTAACTGACTTTCTCCATATGGTTTACTAAACAACAAAGGTACCTCCGGAGGTAATCTTAGCCAATGCCAGGCTAATATTACTACACTCAACCCCAAAACTATAAAGCCAAGTCTCATTCCCGTTCTCGAAACAGAATCAAGCACTAAGCTATCAATTTGAGTTTTTATCGATCCAAAACTAAGCTTTTTTTTGGGAAAGATTTTAATTTGTTGGACTTTTTTCATTTTATACTTCTATATATTAAAGCTTGGTCAATCTTCTCTGTTAACACATAATCAGTCGCTAATCTCGTTTTCAATTGAGGAAACGGTCTTTTTTCATACTTCATGAGCACTACTACCTTTGGTTTATATTTATCAAAAGCCAATATAGTTTCATCAAATCCATTAAAATCAACCACATGGTAGGCCACAGTGTAGCGACCAATAGGTAGTCTGTTTGACAAAGGATATATACCAGGCTCATCACCCCAAATAAACAATCGATCAGATTCCAATGTAGTTTTTGTAATTAATTGAGCCACCTTGTAAGTTTGTGTCACTCTAAAATCAAAATAATTTCTATATTCGTCAATGTTTTTCTTTCCCAATCTATAATCAATGTAGTTTTTGTAGTAAGGAATAATAGGGTAGTGCCAAAATTTAATTTGATGGTAGTAAAACCCCGCCACCGCTACCAATCCCAAAACAACCAATTTTATTATTTTTCTTTTACCAAATAAAAAGTAACTTATTAAAATAGCCAATGGAACAATCGGTTGAATCAAATAATGAGGGTAAGGTCTTTCAGAGAGTAAAGCTCCAAACAAACCAAATAAAAACAAAACTACCATTAAGTTTACCCCGGAAGATAGTTTAAATTTTTTAGAGATTCCCCAAAAACCCAGTACTGCAGTAAAAAGTAATCCTGCTCTTATTATTATTCCACTAGAAGTGGCAAACCCACTACTTGAATGTTCGCCTGTACTCCACGAAGCTAAATAGCCAATATTCTGCATCAAAGCTGATCGCAAATATCTCTCTCCGGCTCCAACCCATGTATAATAAGCCATACTAATCAACACTGGCAACAAAAATCCCACTAACATCAACCACAATCGTTTATTTTTAAATATCCTTAGTAATTCTCGGCCAAAGGCCGATCGTCCTTTGGACGAAAACCACCACAACCATATCATCACTGCCATAAAATCAAACAATGCCGGTACTTTTAGCAAAAATCCTATCGAAAATAACAATCCTACTCCCAACCATCTAAGTATTTTCTTTTCTTTTTTCTTTCTCCTTGTCCCGAGCGAAGTCGAGGGGTTTACTTCTCTGTAAGCTATCAAAACTCCCCCCACCACAGGCAACACTATAAAAATTTCCGCATTAGCAATATTTCCTTCTGTTAAAGTTGTTAATACTATCATTAGCAGGGTGGATAAATACCAAGCTTTAGGAATTTTTGGAAAAAGTGCTTGCATTAACTTGAAAAACAAAACCACTGTTATTGAAAAACAAACCATTAACATTAATCTAAAGTAAAATACATTTCCGGCAATAGCAGCCAAGAAATACAATAAAGGAGGTTTATTATCATGAATATCCCTATAAAACACCAAACCTTTTTTTAACCCTTGACCTAAAGCTAGATAGATTCCTTCGTCTCCATACCAGTAAGGTTCAAACAAAGAAGGAATTCGAAGTACCACCACTAAAACAAGTATTAATATTAAGCCCTCATTTTTAGAAATCCATTTCCCAATCTTTTTCATTAATTTAATTATACCTTTTCTGTCACCCGATATTCCATATATCTTCCCAACATTAGTCTTGTATGGGCGTCCAACCCGGGCAAAGCCGTGAAGAAAAAACCCACCACCGGCAGCAACACAAACTCAAAGGGGCTAATAGCTCTTCTCCACCATTTTGTACCCTCGGGAGCTTTTGGTTTTTGTTGCCAATCAATAAAAATAATCGCTAGCAAGGCCACCAAAGTCAAAGTCAAAATTCCAGATGAAACCTGTGGCAAAGTTTTACCAATAATAGTTCGATTAAAATTCTTATTAAGTAGTGGTGGCAGATTTGCTCCCAGAGTAATGGCAAACCAACTTACCGGCCACAAAATATGATCCTTGACTACATAAAATGATCGAATTGATTTTTCCCAAAACGGCATATTTGGTACCGTTAACCACTTATAAATAATATAAGAGTCATCACTCACCCCCCAAGCCCAACGTTTAATCTGCTCATATTGATTTTTCATGGTTGGCCAAAAACCCTTGGCTTCAGCCGCATCACAAAATGATGGTAAAAAAATTGGTTCCACCTCTACTCTGCCGGAAGTGGCATAAAACGCCTTAAAAAACATTCGATAATCTTCCGGAATCACGTCCGTATCCCAATACCCGATTTTATCCACCAGTTTTAAACTAATAGAGTAAGTAGAAAAATTCATCAATCTGTCTTTTCTCATTAAAATACCCATAGCCACTACACTGGACATTCTATTAAAAGTTCTGGTTAAAGCCGGCAACTTCCATATATTATTGTAAAAATGTATGGCTGATTGCCAAATTCTTTCATATCTTCTAGGGTCATCCAAAAATTTAAAACTTAAATAAGAGTAATACTGGCGGTGTAAAACCGCATCAGCATCGTTTGAGGTAATCGTGCAGTAATCAATATTTTTTTTCTGTTTATCTATTAAAAGTTTTTTTGCAATCTTTGCAGCCCAAGCCGTATTTGAGGATTTGCCTTTTACCTCTCCCTCAAGGTCCGGGTGAAAAGTAGATATTAAGTTTCCAAAAATATCCTTAAACTCTTTTAATAATTTTTTAGATTTATCCCTTGCTTTTTCACCTTCCCTTTTTTCAAAACCAAGTACAATTGTTAAATTTTTCCTTGGAAAAGTTTGTTTTGATAATCCACTCAAAGTTCTTCTTAAGGTATGTAAAGGTTCCATGTAGGTGGGGATAATCACAATATGGTGCACTCTTTCCCAATCCAAAAACGACTTTGTTTCTCCAAGCCAATCAAACTGTTGAGCCGCTTTTAATCTAAAATTAGACACTAGCGATAAAACTGCCGCTAAAATTGATCGATATAACCAATAGATATCAAAAGCAATAATATAGTAAGCCACAGCCGTTGGAGCCAAAAAAGCTCCCCAGATGGGAAAGATTATTAGAGACCAGGAAATAAATCCCGGCATAATCTCCAAGAATCTCATCACTTTCTTTTCATTTTTAATTATCCACTTTCTCATAAGGTAATCCGAACCTTCTGCGGTCAATTTTATATATTAAATAAATTTTCAGCATTTCTTGTAGTTATTGTTGCAATTTGATTAATTGAAGTCTTTTTTAGTTTAGCTACAAACTCGGCCACGATTTTAACATTACTTGGTTCATTCCTCAAACTACGATGGGGAACTGGTGTTAACCAAGGTGAATCAGTTTCTAAAAGTAACTTATCAAGTGGAGTTTCTTTTGCCAATGCCTTTACTTCACTACTGTAAGTTACATTTCCATCTACACCTATATAAAAGCCTCTTTCAAGTAGTAGTTTCAAAAATTTTACAGACCCAGAGATACAGTGAAATACTCCGCGAGGATATTTACCGTCAACCTGGCAAAAATGATCCATCACATCCAAAATATCTTTTTGAGCTTTTCGGTTGTGGATCACCATTGGTAAATTTAAGCTTTTAGCCAGTTGAATCTGTTTACCAAACACTTGTTTTTGCAATTTTTCCAAAGTTTTATTTATCCTGAGCGAAGTCGAAGGATACTTAGTTTTTTGATAGACATGATAATCCAAGCCACACTCGCCAATCGCCACCACTTTTTTATGTTTTGCCAATTTTTTTAATTTCTCTATAATCTTATCTATTTGTGTTTTGGTAATCCCTTTACAGTGATGGGGATGAAATCCAGCTACCGCAAACAAACCTTCGACTTCTTCAGCCAGAGCTAAAGCTTTTTGACTAGACTCAAGATCAGTTCCCACCACCAACATTTTTTCTACCCCTGCCTTTTTAGCCCGATCTGCCACCTCTCTCCAGTCGTCCTCAAACGCCTTCAAATTAAGATGGGTATGCGTATCTATATACATAATATGTATATAGTATTATATCACCATATCACACTTGACAATACTGTCATAATTATGTCATAATCATGACATATGAATCAGTTAATCACTCAAGAAGATTTTACCAGCGTTCAAGAAGTTCAAGCCGGAACTACCCGCTTATTCAAAAAAGCCTCAAGAGCCAATAAATTCTATCGAGTCATGCGCAATAAAACCCCCCTAGGTGTAATGATTCCCAACAAACTCTGGGATTCGCTCCTTGAAGATTTTGAAGCCATGTCTAGCCCAAACTACATTAAATCTATTGCTCGAGCTAGAAAATCAAAAACATTCATTAGCGCTAAACAGATTGAAAAGGAGTTAGGTATTAAATAAATGCCCCCATACACTTATAGACTAATTCCGTTAGCTGCCAAGCAATTCAAAAAACTTCCCCGTCAACTTCAAATTAGAATAATTAAAAAAGTTAAATTCTTCTGCCAAACAGAACCTTTATACTATGCTGAGAAATTAACAGACAAAGAAATAGGAGAGTTCCGGTTTTGCATAGGTAATTATAGAGTCATCTTCGATCTTCAGGACCAGATGATAACTATTTTAAAAATTGGCCATCGTCGCGAAATCTATCGCTAATTTAAGGTTTTGCCTGCCCGCCTTTGGCTGGGAACTTTAAATGTTTCAACCTCACTTTTTACAACCTCGGAAACAATCCTTCAATTTTTTTAATCTCCGTACCTGATTTTATATTAGTCCACGAATCTTTATAAACTGATTTATCAGAGATTGGTTTAAAGTTTAAAGCATCAATAATTTTATTAGAAGTTTCTGGCAAAAAAGCTCTAATTTGCCAGGCAAGCTGGTGCAAAGCATCAAGTAATCCATAGACCACCCAATTAACCTCTTTTTGTTTTCCTCTCTTAGTTAATTCCCAGGGCTTATTTTCATCAATGTATTTATCAGTCGCATGAATAAATCGCCAAATCCCATCCAAAGCTTTATGGTTTTCATAAACTAGCACATACTTATCAATCGCTTGCCAAGATTTTTTCCAGTTATATATTTTTTCATCCACCCTCAATGGATGATCGTCAGCCACCCTATCTATCTCCGGCACTTTCCCTTCAGTAAATTTTTCCGCCATCGATAAAATTCTAGAAACCAAATTCCCTAAGCCATTAGCCAAATCCGCGTTATAAACTTCTTTAAACCTCTCAATAGTAAAATCACCATCTGATTGAGTTGGAATTTCTTTAAGTAAGTAATAGCGGATTGCATCAGTTCCATATTTTTTAAGTAACTCCTCAGGATCAACCACATTGCCTAGAGACTTAGCCATCTTCTGCCCGCCGCTAGTTACATAACCATGAACCAACACTGATTTTGGCAGGGGAAGACCAGTCGACATCAGCATCGCTGGCCAGTAAACCGTATGAAATCTAAAGATTCCCTTGCCGATCACATGCAAATCAGCCGGCCACCACTTTTTCCACATCTTTTCGTTATAGCCCCAACCGACTGCAGTCATATAAATAGTTAAAGCATCAAACCAAACATACATTATTTGTGACTCATCTCCGGGTACCGGAATTCCCCAACCACCTAATCGGGTTTTAGGCCTGGAAATTGAAATATCTTCCAAGCCTTGTTTAATAAATCCCAAAGTTTCATTTTTTCTGATCTCAGGATAAACCTTAAGTTCATCACTCTCAATCAACTTTAATAATTTATCTTGATAACGAGATAATCTAAAAAAATAATTTTCTTCTTTAACTACTTCAGGTTTTTTCAAGTGCTCAGGGCACTTACCATCTTTCAACTCCTGCTTTTTATAAAACTGCTCACAACCCACACAGTAAAGACCTTTATAAGTTTTTTTATAAATATCACCATTTTTCTCTGCTCGCTTCCAAAGCTCTTGCACTCCCGGCCAATGAAGTTTTTGATCACTGCCTCTTCGCCATTCATCAACTTGAATATTAAGATTTGTTAAATGATCTTGAAAAGCTTTGGTATATTTATCTCCCAACTCCAAAGGTTTCAGCCCCTCTTTTTTAGTCGCTTCCAAAATTTTTTGACCATTCTCATCCGATCCGCAAGCAAACATCACTTTTTTGCCACCAAGCCGCCAATATCTGTTAATCACATCAGAAATTATATACTCTAAGGTATGGCCAACATGAGGCGGTCCGGAGGTATAGGGAATTGCAGCCGTAATATAAAACTTATCTTTCATTAAATCCATTGTAACAAAACTGGAAGTTATTATCTCTTAAACACTTTCTTTACCGAATCACTGATTTTATTTGTCATTTCTGAAGCCCACTCATCAGCCTCTATTGTTTTAAGGGCCAACCTTAACCCTTCTCCGCCACTCTCCATCCATTTTTGCACATTAGCAATCGTAGCCGATGATACTCTTAACTCTTTTCTGGTTTGTTCATAAGACTTATTACCATTTAAATAGTAAGCAATTCCCAATCTTTTAGCCAAAACAGTTTTTTCTGTTTTACTCAAAGTATCACTCAAAAACATCTCAATATCACTGGGTTTTTTTAAGTCAGCCAGAACTTGATACAAACTTCTAAATATTTTATCTTCGATTTTTTTATTAATATCTTTTTTTGAAACCTGCATAGTTTAATTAAATAAATTAATAACTTTAACTAATTAAACTATAGTCAAATAACCCCATACTTGTCAACTTCTATCAATGGCTATTACAATTCCTATAATTAATAAAAAATTTAAAGCATTTCCTAACTCAAAAATTCTAAGTATCAAAAATACTCCCAACCCAACTGCTATTAACAACCCTTGTTTAGTATTTCCCAGGATCAAAGCCAAGGTTAAAAAAATTGTCGGAATAAATAATATAAAAAACGGTAAGTAAAAACCTTTAACCAAAACATCTTTTATTAACTCAGGTTCAATATAAAAAATCATTCCGGCCAGAAAACACCAAAGAACTATAACTAGAATTAAGGATGGTAAGTAATTTTTTCGTCTTTTCTTCATATGTGCTAGAATTAATTTATGCTATGAATTCGGAAACATATTTAATCACTGCTTTAATTATAATCGGTTTTACTGCTGTAGTTTGGTTGCTTTCAAAAAAGAAAGACACTACTTTATTGGAATGGGCCAAAACCACTCAAAAAGACATAAAAGACTTACAAAATATTTTGGCCAGCTCCCTTCAATCTTCAAACGAACACTTGGTTACCAGCTTACAGAGATCTTCAAGGGAAATGAACATAAGATTAGACAAAGCTACACAAGTTATTGGTGCTTTAAAAAAAGAAGCTGGAGAATTTAGTGAAGTTTCTCGGTCAATGCAGGAACTAAACGAGTTTTTGCGCTCACCAAAACTAAGAGGCAATATCGGAGAAGAAGTTTTGAAAGATTTAATAGGACAAATGTTTCCCAAAAACTCATTTCACCTTCAATACTCTTTTAAATCAGGGGCAAAAGTTGACGCCGCCATTAAAACCGATGCCGGCATTCTACCTATAGACTCCAAATTTCCCATGGAAAACTTTCAAAGGTTAGCTAAATCAAAAGACAAAAAAGAACAAAAAATTCATCGAAGAAGTTTTGTTAAAGATGTTAAAAAACACATTAAAACCATCTCAGAAAAATATATCCTTCCGGAAGAAGGAACTATGGATTTTGCTTTAATGTACATCCCCTCAGAGGCCGTTTACTACGAAATAGCCAACTTAACCGAGTTAAGTGACTATGCTAGAAAAAAAAGAGTTTATTCTGTTTCTCCTTCCACTCTTTATGCCCATCTTCAAATGATTCTTCTCTCTTTTGAGGGCAAGAAAATCGAAAGCAAATCCAAAGAAATTTTTACTTTATTAAGAGCCATCCAAGGCGACTACTCAAACTTAAAAGATAAACTAGAAACCCTAGGTAGTCATATTGGTAATTCTTACAACAAATTTTCAGAAGTCACTCAATCATTTAACCTAATTGGCCAAAAACTAGAATCAACCAAACAACTTTCATGAAACTAAACCTAGCCCAAAAACTTGCCGCTGATACCATCGAGGGTCCGGTTATGGTTGTAGCCGGCCCCGGCACCGGAAAAACCGAAATTATAGCTCAAAGAATTGCCAACATTTTAAAAACCACTGATACTCCTCCCGACGCTATCCTTGCCCTCACCTTTACAGAAGTAGGTGCCAAAGCCATGCGCCAAAGACTTTTAAAAACCATAGGCGAAACCGCTTACTACGTTAACATCTCCACCTTCCACGCTTTTTGCTCCGGAGTTATGCAAGAATTTCCCGATAAATTTATTATCTCGTCAGAGCTAGAACCACTATCAGAGTTAGAGCAAGTTGAAATTTTTCATCAAATTTTATCCCAATCTTCTTTTAAAATTATCAAGCCAGTCAACCAACCCTTTTACTACACCTCCGATTTGATCAGATCAGTTCAAAACCTAAAAAGGGAAGGGATTACTCAAAAAGAATTTTCATCAATTTTAAAACAAGAAGAAAGTTCAAAAGACCTAGACAAAAACCAAGAACTCTTAAAGGTATATATCGACTACCAAAAAATCATCAAAGAGCGTGGCCGTTATGACTTTGAAGACATGATTAACTTAGTGGTTGATGCCTTTAAAAAAGACAAAAACCTACTTCTCACTTATCAAGAAAGGCTTCTCTATCTTCTAGTCGACGAATTTCAAGACACCAACTCATCCCAAAATCAGGTGGTTAACTTACTGGCCTCATACTGGGGCGATCAAGCCAATATTTTTGTCGT